>ERZ764778.217-NODE-217-length-71515-cov-18.034705_pt1 | contig 71515 bp, 63 predicted proteins | sample MGYA00374951_ERZ764778 | MGnify/ENA primary metagenome ERZ764778 (study PRJEB28918, sample SAMN05720193) | bioreactor metagenome | isolation source: Anaerobic biogas reactor | place: USA:Washington, USA | collected 2015-08-08 ...
GGCAGCGTGACATGGTAAACGGAGTCCAAAGTTGCGAACTTAATTTGACAGTACCGCATCTTGCGGTGTAACCAACTTTTACACTATAAAATTGGATTGCATAATTTTATATAGTGAGGTAAGATTAAGTCATGATGTTATGAGGTGACTTTATTATGTCTATGATTGGGAAGCGTCTAACTGTGCTTCGCACAAGCGCAAACCTCTCACAAGCAAAGCTAGCCAAGCGCTTTGGAATACCGCAGTCCAACCTCAACCGCTATGAGCATGAAAAGTCATCAGCACCGTATGATGTGCTGATCAAATATGCTGATTTTTTCGACGTTTCTCTCGATTACATCTTCGGACGGACAGACAACCCGCAAGGCAAGCTTTATGAATGCAAACCAAAACTAAGCCCACTTCAGGAAGACATGCGACAGTTCATTGAAATGTGCTTTGATCCTTCCTCCCCCATGAATGCACGCCTGAAACAGAAACTGTTAACGATGATGGAGGAGGATTTATGAACAGAAAAACTTCAGTCATCTCAGTACAAGATACAGACATCACCATCATCACAGTTGACCAGAAGGACTACATCAGCCTGACCGATATGGCAAAAGCTCGCAGCGATGCCACCAGGGCAGCAGATGTCATCAAAAACTGGCTGCGCAACCGCTCCACCCTCGAGTTCCTTGGCACTTGGGAGATGATGTATAACCCGGATTTCAAAGTGGTCGAATTTGACCACTTTAGACTTGGTGCCGGTTTGCCTACATTTACGCTCAGCGCAAAAGAATGGATAGGAAAAACACAGGCCATTGGCATGTATGTGCAAGCGGGCAGGTATGGCGGCACCTATGCCCATAAGGATATCGCCTTTGAGTTTGGTTCTGCCATCAGCCCAATTTTCAAACTGTATCTTCTGAAAGAGTATCAGCGCTTAAAGGACGAAGAGAACGACCGGCTGAAGCTGGAATGGGATGCCAAGCGGTTTCTGTCCAAAAGCAACTACCTGATTCACACAGACGCAGTGAAGAACTATGTGCTACCACAGGGCAACTACACCAAGAACACGGAGTGGCTTGCCTATGCGGATGAGGCAGACCTGCTGAATGTCGCCCTGTTTAACTGCACAGCCAAAGCCTGGCGTGATGCCAATCCAGAATTGGCAAAGAACAGTAACATCCGTGACTATGCTTCTATTCCAGAGTTGACAGTGTTATCCAACCTGGAAACACACAATGCTGAGCTCATCAAAGAAGGCGAAAGCAAAGCAGTACGCTTTGAAGCATTGCGGAAGATCGCCCAGTATCAACTGCGTGTGCTGCGTGAAGCAGAGAAGATCAACCTGTTGCCGGAAGGGGGTGGAAGCTCAACATGATGAAAGCAGTCATCTATGCTCGCTATTCTTCTGATAGCCAGCGGGAAGAGTCCATTGAAGGACAACTACGGGAATGCCTTGCCTTTGCCGAAAAGAATAACATCACGGTGCTGCGACACTATATCGACCGGGCATACTCTGCCAAGACAGATAACCGCCCTGAGTTCCAGAACATGATTAAGGACAGCAGCAAGAAGCTGTTTGATGTGGTCATCGTCTGGAAGCTTGACCGCTTCGCCCGTAACCGGTATGACAGCGCACGGTACAAGACCATCCTCAAGAAGAATGGGGTCAAAGTGGTATCTGCTACTGAAGTGATTTCCGAAGGTGCAGAAGGTATCATTCTGGAATCTGTGCTGGAAGGCTATGCTGAGTACTACTCAGCAGACCTGTCTGAAAAGGTTATCCGTGGCATGACGGACAATGCCTTGAAATGCAAGTACAAGCAATCGTTTCCAGGGTGATGGACTTGCAGAATCAGGAGCCAAGGGACTTGCCTTTCTACGAGCAGCAGCTGAAAGAAGCCACAACGGGCATCCTGAACATCCTTAACGCTATCCAGCAAGGCATTTTAACCCCCTCCACCAAACAGCGCCTGGAAGAACTGGAAACCATCAAAGAGGAGATGGAAATAAAGATTGCAAGCGAGAAACTTCAAAAGCCCCGCCTCAGTGCTGAGCAAGTCAAGTTCTGGATACAACGCTACCGAGGATTGGATACCTTAAAGCTGGAACACCGGAAGATGCTCATCGATACCTTCATCAATGCCATCTTCTTGTACGATGACAAGATCATCATCACCTTCAACTACAAGGACAGCGGAAAAACCATTGAATTAGCTGATATATCGGGTTCGGATATAGATTTGGACGGTGCACCAAATCGCTGAAAACCCTCACAAAGTGGGGGTTTTTGGTTGTTCGGGGTTCAAGTGACCAGTACAGCGCCATCCACCTGCCGTGCTGGTGGCGCCGTGGCGCGTGACCGCTTCTTTCTGTCTTGCCGCCTGCCGCTCCTGCCGGAATCCCTGTTTGCCGGGGAGCAAAAACGGGTATGGATAGAATAACAGGTTGTTTTTTGACCAAATCGTAAGGAGGAAGGGATATGAAAAGGATACTGTCTCTCTTGCTGGCTGTTGTGATGGTGCTGGGCCTAGGGTCCGCGCTGGCGGAAATCAAGCTGGATTACCCCACCTTCCAGGTGGGCGTGAACACCGCCGCGCCGGTGATTGCCCAGCTGGTGGAGGAGTTCAACGCCCTGCACGCCGGGCAGGTGGTCATCCAGGTGGAGGAGATCCCCGGCGATGCCAACTACATCGACAAAATCAAGGTGCTGCTCAACGCGAAGGACCTGCCGCCTGTGATCTACGGCGCGGGCTATAACCTGCTGGACCTGGCGCTGGCCAGTGACCTGCTGGTGGACCTGACCCCCTATGTGGAGGCCGACCCGGAGTGGCAGGCCATGTACAACGACAAGGCGCTGGAGGTCAACAGCCGGGACGGCAAGATCTACGGCTCCTCCGCTGAGGGCAACACCATCGGCTACTTCTACAACAAGGAGCTGTTTGAGCAGGCGGGCATCGCCGGTCCCGCCAAGACCTGGGATGAGTTTTTCGCCCAGCTGGATACCCTCAAGGCCGCGGGCATCACGCCGCTGTCCATGGACACCGCCGACAGCGCCTGGGTCACCAGCCTGTGGATGGGCGCCCTGATTGCCACCAGCGGCGAGGCTGGTCAGGCCTTCATGGCCCAGATGATGCCGGATGACTATAATACGCCTGAGGTCATTGGCGCGCTTGAGAAAATCCAGAAGATGTTCCAGGAATACACCACCTTTGACGCGGTGGGCGGCAAGTATGAGAACGCCGCCAACGCCTTCCTGTCCGGGCAGACGGCCATGATTGCCAACGGCCCCTGGATGATTGGCGATTTCTCCGACACCACCAAGGCCCCCGAGGGCTTTGCGGACAAGGTGGGTGTCGCCATCTACCCCGAGGGCTTCGCCTATGACGAGCCCATCCAGGGCTACCTGGTGACCAGGCAGCAGGATTCGGCGGTGGAGCAGGCCGCGGTGGAGATGGTCAAGTACTTCACCGGCGTCCATGCCCAGACCGTGGCCCTTGAAAAGCAGGGCATGCTGCCCGCCTCCACCCAGGTGGAAATCACCCAGACCGCCAAGGACAACTTCCCCCTGCTGGCGGAGTTTGTGGTGGCCCTGGAGGGCGCCGTGATCCGCAGCGCCACCACGCAGGCCACCATGTACCCCAACCTGCTGGACATCATGAGCGCGGAGCTGCCCAACCTGGCCAGCGGCGCCATGACGCCCGAGCAGTTTGCCCAGGCCCTGACAGAGGGTGCGGCGAAGAACAAATAAACATCCTGTACAGTTTCTTCCCGGGGGTTTTCTGCGCAGAGAACCCCCGGGTTCAACAGCAGCTGCCAGGGCGGCCATGGCGGTGCCAGGGCCGCGCGCTGTCAGGCAGACCGGGACGCGCGGGAGGATGATGGATGCAACGCAGGCAGGCCGGGTGGATTGCCCTGTTTCTCTTGCCAGCGGTGGCTTTGTTTTTGACCATTTACGCGATCCCCCTGGGCATCACGCTGTATACCTCCCTGTTTGACTACCGGCTGTTCCCCAACCGCATGGTGTATGTGGGGCTGGCAAATTTCGCGCAGCTGTTCGCCCGGGATGCCCAGTTTCACCGGGCGCTGGTGAACAACCTTGTCTGGATCTTGCTGCACACCACCCTGCACATCGCCATCGGCGCCGTCCTGGCGCTGATTTTGTACAAAAAGCCCCGTGGCTGGAAGGCGGTGCGGGTCATCTACATGATTCCCTCCATCATCTCCAACGCCGCGGTGGCGATGATTTTCGCCAACATCTACAACCCTTCCTACGGGGTCATCAATTCCCTGCTCAAAAGCGTGGGGCTGGCGGGGATGCAGCGCAACTGGCTCTATGACCCGGCCACTTCCTTTGTCTCTGTCACCATGATCTGGACGCTGTTTTCAGGCTACAACACCACGCTGATCCTCTCCCAGGCGCTCAGCCTGGACAGCAGCGTGCTGGAGGCCGCCAGGGTGGACGGCGCCAGCCGGCTGCAGCAGGATTTCCTGATTGTGATGCCCCTGGTCAAGCACATGCTGGCCACCACCATGATCATGGCCGCCACATACATGCTGCAGATGTTTGACCTGATCTACCTCACCACCCGGGGCGGGCCTGGCGTGACCACCACCAACCTGCCCCTGATGCTCTACAAGACCGCCATGACTGAAAACAATTACGGGTACGCCAACGCCATCGGCGTGGTCATCATCGCCCTGGGCGTCCTGTTTATGACGCTGATCAACAAACTCCTCAGAACCCGGGAGGACTGAGCCATGACACAAAGGCCCCTCACCGCCCGGGGGGACAGCGGCCTGCGGGAACAGCGCCCCTTCCACGCCAGGATACCGGCATTTTTATACATGCTGCTGTGCGTGCTGGTGGCCCTGTTTCCCATCCTGTGGGTGGTGATGTCCTCCTTCAAGAGCAATGCCCAGATCCTCTCAAGCGCGGTCAGCCTGCCCACCGCCTACAGCTTTGAGGGCTATCGGATGGCCCTTGAGGTGTCGCCCATCCTGCGGTACTTTTTCAACTCCGTGGTCATCACCATGTTGAGCACCTTTCTGAACGTGTTTTTGGTGTCCCTGGCTGCCTATGTGTTTGCCCGCACCCGCTTCCGGGGCAAAAACCTGCTGTTCTCCATCCTTGCCCTGTCCATGGTCATCCCCATGACCGCCCTGATGCAGCCGGTGTACCAGGTGATCACCTCCCTGGGCTTGGCCGACAGCCTGCCGGGCCTGGTTCTGGTGTACATGGCGCTGAACATGCCCCTGACCCTGCTGATCATGCGGGCCAGCTTTGCCGGCGTGCCCGCCAGCCTGGAGGAGGCGGCCTACATTGACGGCGCGGGGTTCATGTACACCTATTTCCGGGTGATGCTGCCCCTGACCAAGGGCGGCCTGGCCTCTGCCGCCGTCATGGCCTTCCTCAACGCCTGGAACGAGTTCACCTTTGCCCTGGTGCTGACCAAATCAGCGGCTGTCAGAACGCTGCCGCTGAGCCTGAGCTACTTCACCTCCCAGTTCAGCTTCAACTACACGGCGCTGTTTGCCGCCATCACCATGGCGGTGCTGCCCAGCATCCTGATCTTCGCTGTCTTCCAGGAACAGGTGTCCCAATCCCTGGTCATCGGCGCCGTCAAGGGCTGAGTGGGGCGCTGGGTATCGCGGAGCGCTGCGGCCCTGAAGGCGCGCCAAAACCGCTGAAACCCCTGTTTTCAAGGGGGTTCAGTCTTTTTGCGCTTCATTCAGGCCCTTCGGCCTGCTTGTCAGCGGGGGAGGGCGCGAAACAGGGGCCGCGGGCACAGAAGGGGCCAGGCCTGTGTTTCCTGGCCCCTGTTTCCGTTTGGGGAGAAGGCCAGGGCCTCGCCGCTGTAGGAAAAGGAATCCTCATTTCCTTGCCCGTTCTCCGGCGGCCGGAAGGCCCCCAAATAATGGATGCTTGATGGGTCCAGGGCCGAAGCGCCAGGCGCGCTCAGCTGATGCTCCTTGGCGCTGGCCTTTGCGGGGCTGATTGCAAGCAACAGGCCAAAAGCGATCAAAAGCGCCAGGGCCCCGCTGCGTGTATGTCGTTGTTCATCGTTCCCCTCCATACAATGGTGCCGGTCAGCCAGTCGGATGTGAACATAAGTTGCGGGATGATTCAGTTGTTACATCAAGATTATAAAATAGTTACAAAAGAGTGTCAATATGGCTTGTTCCGCTGGCGGACGACGGCGTCATCACCTCCATCCAGCAGACCGGGCGGGTTGACGCGGGGCAGTGCACGCAGGTGCTGGCCGGGGGATAAGCCGGTTCAGGACACAAAGGTCCCCCCCAATCCGGGAGGGACCTTTGCTGTTGTGCCCTGGCTCAGCCCTCGATCCGGCCCGCCCGGTAGTGGCCCAGGTATTCCACGCAGTACTCGTCCAGCCCCAGCAGTGCCTCCGTCGCGTAGATGAAGGACATGAGCTTCTGGTCCAGGGGATCCAGGATGGCGCCGTCCATGCCCGCGGCCATGGCGGCCACCAGCATCGCCTGGTTGATCAACCGGCGCGCCGGCAGGCCAAAGGACACGTTGCTCAGCCCGCAGGCGATGTGCGCCTGGGGGTAGTTCCCTTTCACCCGGCGGATGGTTTCCAGCGCCACCACCCCGTAGTGGGTGCCGGTGCCAACCGGGCGGATGATCGGGTCGATGTAGATGTCCTCCAGCGCGACACCGGCCCGGGTCAGGCGGGCAATCAGGCTGTCAGCCACCCGCAGGCGGTCCTCAACGGTTTCGGGCATGCCGCTGTCATCCATGCACAGGGCGATGATGCCCGCCTGGTATTCCAGCACCAGGGGCAGCACCGCGTCAAAGCGCTCCTTCTCCCCGGTGATGGAGTTGATGAGCGGTTTGGGGTTGCGGTTGGCGGCCAGGCCGGCCTTGAGCGCCCGGGGGTTGGGCGAGTCAATGCACAGCGGGGTGTCGCACACCGCCTGCACGCTGTCCACCAGCCAGGCCAGGCGCTGGGGCTCGTCCTCCAGAAACATACCGGCGTTCACGTCGATGAAGCTGGCGCCGGCCGCCGCCTGCTTGCGGGCCAGGTCCTGGATGGCCGCCGCGTCATAGGCCTCCATGGCCGGGCGGATGGCCTTGAGGGTGCTGTTGATTTTCTCCCCGATGATGATCATGTTCTCTGCCTCCTGCCGCTATACCCTGTCTATTTCCTTGATGATTTCCGGGATGACCTCAAACAGGTCGCCCACAATGGCAATGTCCGCCAGGCGCATCATGGGGGTGTCCGGGTCCTTGTCAATGGCGATGATGGTGTCGGAGGACTGCATGCCCACCAGGTGCTGGATCTGTCCGGAGATGCCGCAGGCGATGTACACCTTGGACTGCACCGTCTGCCCGGTCTGCCCGATCTGGTGGGCGTAGGAGATCCAGCCCGAATCAATCGCCGCGCGGCTGGCGCCTACCGCCGCGCCCACCTTGTCCGCCAGCGCGCGCAGCAAATCAAAGCCCCGGGCGCTTTTGACCCCGCGCCCGCCGGACACAATGATCTGCGCGTGGCCCAGGTTGACCACCGACTCCCGGTCCTGGAAGACCTCCAGAACGCGCTTCATGGCGGGGCTGTCCCCGGCCGCCAGGCCTTCGCGGATGACCTGGCCTGTCCGGCCTTCCTCCCGCTCCCGCGCCCGCATCACCCGGGGCCGCACGGTGGCCAGCTGCGGGCGGTGGCTGGCGCTGAAGATGGTGGCCAGGATGTTGCCGCCAAAGGCCGGGCGCGTCTGCAACAAGTCGCCGGAATCCGGGTCAATGGCAAGCCCTGTGCAGTCCGCCGTGAGGCCGGTCTCGCACAGCACCGCCACCCGGGGCATCAAAGCCCGCCCCCTGGCTGTGGCCGCGCCCAGCAGGATGTCCGGCTGGTATTTGCCAATCAGGCGGGTGAGCAGGCCGGCCTCCAGCTCGTCCTGGAAGCCCCGCAGCTGCGGCTCATCCACCAGCAGCACGCGGTCAGCCCCCCAGGCGATGAGCTCCTCTGCCTGGCCCGCCGTGCCAGCGCCCAGCAGCACCGCCCAGACCTGCTGCCCCCGGGTGTCCGCCAGCTCCCGCGCGATGCCCAGCAGCTCGTGGGTGACCGGCTGCACCTGGCCGCCCAGCACCTCCGCCAGGGCCCAGACATGCCGCCAGCTGTTCTTCTCTTCCGGTTTGATCCGCATGCTTTGCCTCCAGCCTATAAAATTCCGCGGGTGCGCAGGTCAGCCACCAGCTCCCCGGCCACCTGCGCCGGGCTGCCCGCCAGGCGCTTGCTGGCGGTTTGCCGGGGCGGGGGCGGCGCGGTCCTCACCACCCGGGTGGGGGAGCCGTCCAGGCCCAGCTTGCCGGTGTCAGCGCCAATGTCCGCGGGCGTCCAGACCGGAATCTGCTCCTCCATGGCGGACAGCACGCCCCGAAGCGTGGGCACCCGGGGCTGGTTGATGTCCTTGAGCACGGTGAGGACGCAGGGGAAACCCACCTCCACCACGTCCCAGCCCTCCTCGTTCATGCGGCGCAGCCGCAGGCCGTCTTTGTCAGCCCGCTCCACCTTCATCACGTAGGTCGCCTGCGCCCAGCCCAGGTGCGCCGCGATGCCCGGCCCCACCTGGGCGGTGTCCCCGTCCACCGCCTGCTTGCCGCAGATCACCAGCCCCACCCCGCCGATGGTGTCAATGGCCCGGGCCAGGGCGTAGCTGGTGGCGTAGGTGTCGGAGCCCCCAAAGGCGCGGTCGCTCAGCAAAATGGCCTGGTCCACCCCCAGGGAGATGGCCTCGCGCAGGCAGGCCTCCGCCTTGGGCGGGCCCATGGACAGCGCGATGACCTGCCCGCCCAGCTGCCTGGCCAGGCGCACGCCCTCTTCCAGCGCGTAGGTGTCAAAGGGGTTGAGCACCGCCCTGGTGCCCTCGCGCACGATGCGCTTGGTGACCGGGTCAATCTGGGCGTCGCTGGAAGCGGGCACCTGTTTGACGCAGACAACAATCTTCATTCAGCCCTCCGTGTGCCGGGTTACCCAGGTGTCCCCCAGCAGGTCGTACTGGGTTTTGAAGCCCAGCAGGGACAGGTAGATGCCGCAGTCCGGGTAGTCCCGGTGCAGCTGCTTGAGGGTCAGGATGGGGTCAAAGCTGGGGTCGTCCTTGATTTCATAGCCCACCGCTTCGCTGAGCAGGGAGATGCGCCGGCTCATCCAGGCCTCCACAAACACAGGCAGGTCCGGATAGCGCCTGAGCACCTCATCCACCACGGCATTTTTGCTGAGCAGTGGCTGGGTGATCAGGAAGCTGGCGCCGGCTTGCAGCTTGCGCGCCAGCTTGTCCAGCTCATGCTCCCGGGGCTCATAGGGGTTGAAGGCCGCCCCCAGCTCGAACCTGCCCGGGTAGACCCGGTGAATGTAGGCGAGGAGCTCCACCGCGGTGACCGCCGCCACCTGGGTGGCGCCCACCTCCTCCGGCTGCAGGCGGGGCAGGCGGTCGGAGCCGTCCCCGCTGATGATGAGCAGCTGGCGGATGCCCAGGCGCAGGCAGTCCTCCAGGATCTGGTGCAGGTTTTCCAGGGTGTGGAAGGTGTTCAGGTGGATCATCACCTGGCCGGGATTGACCGGCAAGCCCAATTCGATGATGGTCTCCGTGCCCTGGAAGGCCAGCAGGCCCATGGAGTTGTCGGTGATGCCGGCCACATAGCCGCTGTCCAGCACGCGCCGGTAGCGCTGGGCGAACTGGTCCAGCGCGGCGCGCAGATCAGGCGCGTCCTGCCGGGGCGGCCCCAGCTCCACCTGGTAGCGCCGGCTGATGATATGGTCCCGCATGTTCGTCATACTCTGCATCTTGCTAAAACGCCTCCCTGAACAGTTGCACGTAGCGCCGCACCTTCTCAGGCGGGCCGTTGATCTGATACACATCCCGCTGGATGAACTCCACCTTGCACCGGTGGGCGGTGGCCGCCATGGTTGCCCGCGCGCTGGCGCGCACCGCCTCCTCATCCAGGGTGGTCCCCAGCCCCAGCAGCGTGGCCGGTGGCTTGCGCAGGTAGGTGACGCCAGTGCCCGACAGCCGCTCCCCCATGAAGCGCTCATCACACCAGGGGGAGATGGACAGCTTGCGCAGGTTGGGCACCTGGCCCAGGCAGCTGTCCCAGATGGTGTGGGTGGCCTCGCAGCAGCCGTAGGACACCAGGCCAAAGGCGTCCATCAGCTCCCGGTAGTAGGGAAAGACCAGCTCCGCGAACATCCGGGGGGAGATGCCGGCCGCCTCCTGGGCATCCATGTACAGCCACAGCTGGTTCAGGGGCGCGCCGGGCTGGTCATCGGGCAGTTCATGGCTGAAGCAGTAGGTGCCCTGGGCCAGGTGCTGCATGCGCGCGGCCGAGCGCAGGTGCCCGCCCGCCGCCAGCATCCGGAAGAAGGCCAGGTAGCCGTCTGTCAGCAGGCGCATCATGCGGTGGAAGCGCTCCTCCTCCTCTGCCATGGCGATGTAAAGGTCTTCCATGCCCATGATCTGCACGATGTTCTGCATGGGCGAGGCGCCCAGGCAGTGGCCGACGCGCCGCACCGGCAGCAGGTCGCCAAACACATCCTCCGCCACCTGCTGCTCCCGCCTGGCCCCCTGTTCATCCACCGAGTAGACCGAAGGCCCCAGCTGGTGGTCATCCTCCTTGAGCACCCGCAGGTAGGGGATGAACCGGTAGCCCACCCCGGCCGTTTCCCGCCGCTTGACCGGCAGGCCAAACGGCAGGAAGGAGAAGTGGCCGCTCACCGCGTAATACGGGGGCAGAAGGGTGTCATCCTCAAAGAGGGTGAAGTTGGCCAGCGGCCGCAGCAGGCGCTTCTCGATGCGCCGCGCCGCCTCGCCCTGGCAGGTCATCAGGGGGGGCAGCACGTCCTGCTCAAAGGTGTCAATCTCAATGCGGATCATGGGCCGGGAGGGCACCCCGGCGCTGGCATGGTCCAGCCAATCCTGGTAGAGCCGCTGGTTGCGCGGGGAAGCGGCCAGCTCCCCGCAGCGGCGCGCCAGCTCCCGCAGCGCCTGCTTGTCCTGTTGGGATATGGTCACCTTCATCCCTCCTTGACAGGTCTATCCTGTGTTGATATGACCGGCGAACCGGGTTGCCGCCTATCAGGGTACAACAGATTGCGGTGATGTCAAACACAATCCCTGACAAAACACCTCTGCCCCGCGGCGGGCGGTCAGGCGCTGGATGCCTGCCGCCAGCCCGCCTTCTGATGACAGGCGGGCTTCCCTGAACGCGGCGCGGGCCCGCTCCCAGGCCTTGGGCGCCTGGTGTCGGCGCTTTTTGCGCTCAAACGCGCTTGAGGCGAACCTGCCCGGACAGCCGCGCCAGGTCGCTTGCCTCATAGCTGCCATTGCGCAGGGTCAGCGCGTTGGCGGCGGACACCGCCACCGCGTAGCGCAGGCTGTCAGCCATGGTCCAGCCCCGGGCGAAGCCCACCGCGAAACCGCCCACCATGCTGTCCCCGCACGAGACCGTGTTCACCGGTTTGATTGGCGGCGGCACAGCCATGAAGCTGCCTTCCCCGCACACCATCAGGGCGCCCTCCGCCCCCAGGGACACGACCACGCAGGCGATGCCCTGGCGGTGCAAGCCCAGCGCCGCCGCATGCAGGCGGGCCTCGCCCCGGACCGACTGCCCCAACAGCTGCTCCAGCTCAGCCAGGTTGGGCTTGATCAGGGTTGGCCGGGCGGCCAATCCCTCCTGAAGCGCCGCGCCTGAGCTGTCCAGCAACACCGGCACCCCGGCTGCCCGGCACAGGCGGATCAAATCAGCATAGCAGCCCCTGTGCAGGCCTGGCGGCAGGCTGCCAGACAGCGTCACGCAGCTGGCCTGGGGCAGATGCCGCTCAAAATCCTTGAAAAACCGGGCAATTTCCGCCTGGCGCACCAGCTGACCCGGCTCAAGGAATTCCGTGCTGAGGCCCTTGTCCACTTCCCAGACATTGATGCAGCTGCGTGTTTCCGCGCGGGTCCGGGTAAAGGCCGGCTGAATGCCCGGGCTGTGCCTGAGCAGGGCCTCCAGCTGCCGCCCCTTGAAGCCGCCGGCAAACCCCATGGCCAGCACCGGTTCGCCAGCCAGGGCCGCGATGCGGCTCACGTTGAGCCCCTTGCCCCCTGCCGTGTGGATGACTTGCCGGACGCGCATCACCGTGTGCGGCGCCAGCTCATCCAGCAGGTAGAGGGTATCAATGGAGGCGTTTGGCGTGACAGTCAGGATCATGGCTGCCCTCCCCGCTGTGCCATCATGGGGAGCAGGCGGTCCGCCAGTTCCCGGTAGCGCGCGTAGGCCTTGTTGTAGGCCGCCTGGCTGCCCTCCCCGGGTTCCAGGCGACGGCCTGGGCGCACAGCGCGGGCGACCGCCTGGGCAAACCCCCTGTACGCGCCGGCACCCACGCCCGCAAGCAGGGCGGCGCCCAGCGCGGTGCTCTCCTCTGATGAGGGAAGCTCCAGCGGGATGCCGGTGACGTCCGCCTTCATCTGGGTCCACAGCGCGCTGCGGGCGGCGCCGCCTGTGGCGCGCAGCAAGCTGATGCCCGTGCCGGTTGCCCGCGCGGTTTCCAGGTTGTGGCGCAGGGAAAACGCCACCCCTTCCATCACCGCGCGGATCATGTGGGCACGGCCGCTGGCATAGCGCAGGCCATAAAACACCCCCTGGGCGCCTGGTTCCCACAGCGGGCTGCGTTCACCGGCCAGGTAGGGCAAGAAGGTCAGCCCGTCGCAGCCCGGGGGCACGCCCGCTGCCAGGCTGTCCATCTGCTGGAAATCCAGCCCGGGGCAGAAGGTCTCCCTGCACCACTTCAGCGCCCCGCCGCCGCCCGTGGTGCCGCCCTGCAGCAGCCAGCGCCCGGGCACCACATGGGTGCTGAGAATAAGGCGCCTGTCCATGAAGGGGCTGGCGGTGCAGATGCTCATGCCGCCGGCCTGCCCGCCCTGCTCCTGCACCTGCCCGGGGGCGATGACGCCCACGCCCAGCGCGCTGCAGGCGGCGTCCAGCCCGCCCGCGAACACCGGGATGCCGGCCATCAGCCCTGCCTGCCCCGCGGCCTCCCGGGTCACAAGGCCCACCTGCCCATGGCTGTCAAACAGCGGCGGCAGCAGGCCCGGGTCCACGCCCAGGCGGGCGCAGACCTCCTCATCCCACTGGCCGGCGCTGATGTCATAGCAGCACAGCCCATAGCCCTGGGAGCGGTCCTGGGAGAATTGCCCGGTCAGGCGGAAGGCGATGAAGCTGTTGGATTGCAAAATGGCGGCGCAGGCCTGGTACACGCGGGGATGGTGTTGCTTGCACCAAAGGATTTTGGGAAAGGTGTAGCCCGGCTGCAGGGGGTTGCCGCTCAGGGCGAACAGCTCCTCCTCCGGGATCAGGCGCAGGATGGCCTCGCACTGCGCCTGGGCGCGGCTGTCTGTCCAGATGGGGCTGGGCAGCAGTGCCTGGCCCGCGCTGTCCACCATGACCATGGCCCAGCTTTGCCCGCTGACCGCGATGCCCAGCACATCCCGGGCAGGGGTAGCCCCCTGGGCCATAAGCTCCTGCAGCGCGCGGCAGGCCGCCTGCCACCAGACCTCAGGCGCCTGCTCTGACCAGCCGGGCTGGGGGTAGGCCGTTGGGTAGGCCGCGGAGGCCTGGGCCAGCATGCGCCCGTCCAGGCTGAAGGCCCCCACCTTGCAGGCAGAGGTGCCCAGGTCAATGCCCAGCAGGATGTCGGCCATGCTCAGGCCTTCCCTTCGCAGCCGCACAGGGCAATCAGCTGGCAAACCCTGGCCTCCACCGCCGCGCGCCCGGCGCTCAGGTAGGCTTTGGGGTCAAAGGCATCCGGCTTGTCCCGCATGGCCGCCTTCACAGCCCCGGTGAAGGCGATGCGCAGGTCGGTCGCGAAGTTGATTTTGCTGATGCCCCTGGCAATGCAAGCCTTGATGGTCTCCTCCGGGATGCCGGTGCCGCCGTGCAGCACCAGGGGGACGCTGACCCGGCCCCGGATCTCCTCCAGGCGGTCCAAATCGATGCGGGGTTCCCCCTTGTACAGGCCATGGGCGCTGCCAATGGACACGGCCAGGCTGGAAACGCCGGTAAGCCGGACAAAGGCCTCCGCCTCTGCCGCCTGGGTATACAGGGTGCTGCCCTCCAGCGCATCCTCCTTTCCGCCCAGGGTGCCCAGCTCGCCCTCAACGGGGACCGCGCGGGCCAGCGTCACCGCCTGCCTGGTCAGGGCAACGTTCGCGTCAAAGGCCAGCAGGGAGCCGTCAATCATCAGGGAGGTGTAACCGGCGTCCAGGCAGCGCTGGGCAAGCTCCAGGCTGCTGCCATGGTCCAGGTGCATGGCGACGGGCAGGGCAGCCTGCCCGGCCAAGGCCCCCACCATCGCCGCGTACAGCCCGGGCGGGGCATACTTGAGCGTGCCGGTGGTGGTCTGCACCATGACAGGCGCGCCCATCCGCTGCGCGGCGGCCAGCACAGCCTGGGCCATCTCCATGTTTTCCACGTTGAAGGCGCCCACGGCGTAACCGCCGGCCTGCGCTTTCAAGAGCATCTCTTTTGATGTGACAAGCGGCATATTACCCTCCCGCGCGCGTTAAATTGGAAACAGATCAGCTGTGTGCTTCCCCTGATGCCGGCTCATTGTTGCCCACCACATCCACCGACACGCCCCTGGCCTTCAGCGCCTTGATGACGGCGGGAGGCGCCTTGTCATCCGTGATGAGGTTGATGCGCTCATCCAGGGTGAACACGGCGGTGGTGCCAGCGGGGTTGGTGAACTTTGTGTGGTCCGCCAGCACGTAGGTTTTTTCCGAGATGCTGACACATTTCTCGTAGGTGCCAATGGCGTTGGGGTCATCTGTGAGCACACCGTGCTGCAGGCTGAGGCCTGAGGTGCCAAAGAAGGCCAGGCCCGCGTGCAGACGGGCCATGCTGTGCTCGGTGAGCGCGCCGCGAACCTCCATCTCCGTGGGGTTGAGGACGCCGGCCAGCAGGATGACCTTGCAATTGGTCATCCAGGCCATTTCCTGGATGATGACGATGGAATTGGTGATGATGGTGATGTTCTTCCCCTGCAGGTGGGGGCACATGGCCGCCACGCTGGAGCCCCCCATCATCAGGATGGTGGCCCCATCCTGGACCAGCCCGGCGGCAAACGCGGCGATGGCGTCCTTTTCAGCCACATGCAGCAGGCTCCTGCGCTTGACCCGCGAGGTCTCCATCGGGTCGGCCAGCCGCGCCCCGCCATGGAAGCGCACCACATAGCCCACGTTTTCCAGCTTGGTCAGCGTGCGCCGGACCGTCGCCTCGCTCAGGTAGAACCTTTCAGCCAGCTCCCTGACGGAAACCTCGTTCTTTTGCGTGATAAACTGTATGATGTCCTTGTGTTTCGCGAAATCAGCAGGCTTCATGCAACTCTCCCACCATTCATCATCTGTGTTTATGGGGCGGTGCCCTGGCCCCTGTTTTGTTGCCCATTATACCACGGACCGGGTTTCATTCAATCCCAAACACAAAAACGCAGAAATATCTATGATATATCTTCAATTTCAATCCTTTTATCCGCCCAATCGGCCATTTAATATTTCAAATAACAATCATAAACGAGCATTATTCTTCATATACTTGCACCCAGCCGCGGTATCACCCTATAATCAATCAACAAAATGAACCGCTTTCTATACAGAAACTACCGAACACGGGCGGGCAGGTGATGTGACCACATATCTGAGGGATCTGACAAAACGGATGCTGGACGCGGCGCGCAGCGACCGAAACGCGGCCTGCATCAGCAACTGGGTGGCCCTGAACAGCGGGCAGGAAGCCGCTGTGCCCGTGGTGGTTGAGACAGATACCTTTCAGGATGATTTTATCCCGCGGCGCCTCTACCGCTGCCCCCCAGGCAGCCCGGAGCGTGAGCTGGAGCATTTCCTGCTCAGCAACATCCGCTATGCCACGGTGATCCGTGATGACCACCCCCTCCCCCAGGAGCTGGTGCTGCCCTGGTCCATCCACATTGACTTCTTTGGCCTGGACACCCGCCGCACCTACGCGGCGGACAGCCAGGGCAGGCAAATCGGGTACGCGGTGGACCCGCCCATCAAAGACCTTGAGGCGGATGTCCACCTGCTGAAGCCGGCCCGCGTCCAGGTGGACCAGGAGGCCTCCAGGCGCCGCCTGGACCGCATGGGGGAGATCCTGGACGGGCTGATGCCCGTGCGCCTGGGCTCTTCCTTGCCCCTGGTCAACCTGGGCGGCCAGGCGGTGGACCTGCTGGGGATGGAGGGGCTGCTGCTGGCCTATTACGATGAGCCGGAGGACCTCAGGCGCCTGCTCACCTGCCTGGCGGACAACCAGCGCCTGGTGGAGGACCAGCTGCTGGCCCTGGGGCTGCTTGGCCCGGATCACACCACCTGTCAGGCCGCTGCCAGCAGCTTCGGGGTGGGGGGCCTGCCACGGGCAGAAACCACCCCGGGGTTGGGCAGCCTTTGGAACTGGGTGGAGACAGAAGAAGCCGCGCCCATTTCGCCCGCGATGTTCGCGGCCTTTTACCTGCCGCACCTGCAAGGGCTGGCCGCGCGCTACGGGCGGGTGTACTACGGCTGCTGTGAGCCGCTGGAGCGGGTTTGGCCAGCGCTGTTCAAGGCCTTGCCCAACATTGCCAAGGCATCGGTCTCCCCCTTTTCCCACGAGGGGATGATGGGTGAGCACCTGCAGGGCACCTCCGTGGTGTACTCGCGCAAACCCCCCGTGACCTCCCTGTTTTCTGGCGGCACCTTCCGGGAGGAGGCCTGGCGGGCCAGCATCCGGGCAACCGCGCGCGCTTCCCGGGGCTGCCAGCTGGAAATCATCGTGCGCGACCTGTACGAATGTCCCGATCTGTCCCTGCTTGCCAAAGCAGTGGAAATAGCACGCGAAGAAACCACGCGCAATTGAAGGAGGTGGATGACAGGCCCGGACGCGACCCCCGAACCATCTGAACAAAAAGGAGGAAATCACATGAAACGTCTGATTGCGGCGCTGCTGTTGCTGGCCATCCTGCTGCCCTTCATGCCCGCGGGGCTGGCCGAGGAGCCGACCACCATCTCCATTGCCCTGTGGGAGGTGGACCCCACCTTCGTGGACGCCAACGATGCCGTCTACGAATTCCTGTGCGACAAGTTCAACATCCGCATTGACCCAATTGCCATGACCTGGGACGACTACACCGAGAAGGTGAACACCTGGGTGGCCACGGACGACATGCCGGACATCTTCAACATCGACATGATCGGCAACAACATGAAGACGCTGAACATGTGGGTGAATGAGGAGCTGGTGAAGCCCCTGCCCGAGGACATGTCCGCCTACCCCAACCTGCAGAAAATCCTCTCCCTGCCGGATGTCTCCATGACAAAGATGAAGGACCGCTTCTGGTCCATCCCGCGGTGCAAGGCCGACCTGAGCGGCTATGGCTGGGTCGCCCAGAGCGGCTGCTATTACCGCAAGGACTGGGCGGAGCAGCTGGGGCTGGAGGTGCCCACCAACCTGGATGAGTTCATTGAGTTCGCCCGCGCCCTGGTCAACGGGGACCCGGACGGCAACGGCGTGAACGACACCATCGGCATGACCTCCTTTGACGCGGGCTTCCTGGTGGCCTACATCTGGCCTGCCATTGAAAAGATGCCCTTTGGCACCTGGCAGACCGATGAGAACGGCGATCCTTACGTGGCCGTCAACGCCGAGCACACCTATGAGGCCGCGCTGCTGGTGCGCCAGCTGTACAACGAGGGCATCATTGACCCGGACATCGCCTTCCAGGACACGGACGCGGGCTTCAACAAGTTCGCCTCCAACAAGGCGGCCATCCTGCCCTTCCAGCTCTACCAGAATGACCACTACATCTTTGACAAGTTCTCCGCCCTGTACCCGGACAAAAAGCTGGAGGACATGATTGGCTACCTGCTGCCCATCCCCAACAAGTATGACGGCAACTACTACTACACCAACATGACCAACTATTGGTCGGAGATGTACATCTCCTACAAGGTGGATGACGCGAAGATGGAAAAAATCCTCCAGCTGGTGGATTACTGCGCCAGCGAGGAATACATGGACATCATCCGCTTTGGCCTGGAGGGGGTGGACTACAGGCGCGAGGGCGATGAGATCGTCTTCCTTACCGAGGACGGCCAGCGCCCCAACCTGCTGCAGAAGTATCCCTTCCTGAACGGCTTCTCCTTCCTGTCCGTTTGGAACGAGGGGCAGATGTTCTTTGACTACGCGACCAACTACCCCTACTCGGCAGAGATTATCAACGAGTACTTCGACTGGGTGTCCGTCAACGGCAAGCCCAAGGTGGTGTCCTATGACTACACCATGATCCAGACCCCGCTGCGGGACATGTACGTGGACCAGGCACAGGAACTCCTCTATCAGTTCATGTTCTCCGGCTCCCAGGGCGACCCGGAGGCTGAGTGGCAGGAACTGCAGGACCGGCTGGCTGCCAACGGCCTGTATGAGATGGTTGAGGAAGTCGGCCAGGCTGCCCGCGAGGCCAGGGGCGAATAATTGACCGCGCCGGCCGGGGCCTCCCCGGCCGGCGCGACACAAAGGATATCAGATGACCACCAAAGCATCCGCCCAGCCACCGCTGCGGCGCAAATTCAAAAGGGTATGGAACTACCGGTACATCCTGATGATGGTGCTGCCTGTCATTGCGCTGTTGATCGTCTTTTCCTATGTGCCCATGCTGGGCAATGTGCTGGCGTTCAAAGAGTTTTCCATCCGCAGGGGCATCTGGAACAGCGACTGGGTCGGCCTGAAATACTTCCGGCAGCTCTGGGGCATGCCGCAGTTCTGGTCCGTGTTCAGCAACCAGCTGATCATCAGCTTCATGAAGCTGATGATCGGGTTCCCCTACCCGATTGTGCTGGCGCTGCTGATCAACGAGGTGCGCTCGCCCAAAATCCGCAGGAGCTACCAGACCGCCTATACCTTCCCCCATTTCCTGTCCTGGATTGTCATCGCGGGCATCATCAAGGGCTTCCTGGCCGACCAGGGCCTGGTCAACCAGATGCTGCTGGCCCTCAACGCGTCCAAGCACCGCATCTTCAATGACGGGGACCAGTTCCGCGTGATGCTCTACCTGACGGAGGTCTGGAAGGAGGGCGGGTGGAACTCCATCCTTTACCTGGCCACGCTGAGCACCATCAACCCCTCCCTGTATGAGGCGGCGGAGATCGACGGCGCGGGGCGCTGGCAGAAAATCCTGTACATCACCTGGCCGGGGCTGTATTCCACTGCCGCCATCCTGCTGATTTTGTCCGTGGGCAACGTGCTTTCCGGCGGCTTTGACCAGATCATCAACCTGTACAACAGCGTGGTCATGCAAAAGGCGGATATCATCGACACCTATATCTACCGCACCGCCATCAGCGCCGGGTCCAACTATTCCTTCGCCACGGCGGTGGGGCTGTTCAAGTCGGTGATCAACGTGGCGCTGCTGATTATCGCCAACACCGCGGTGCGGCGCATGGGGCAGGAGGGCATCCTATGACCAGGAAGAAACGACACCGCCGCCGCCTGACCATCGGCGACTGGATGATCCACAGCGTGCTGGGGCTGCTGTTTCTGATCGCGGTTTTCCCCTTCTACTATGTGCTGATCGTCTCCTTCGCCGACCCGGTTGTCTACATCCACAAGGTGGCCTATATCCTGCCCTACAGCTTTGATTTCCAGGCGTACAGGATGCTGGTGGAGGACAGCATGCTGGGTTCCAGCCTGAAGATTTCCGCCTTCATCACGGTGGTGGGCACCTTCATCAGCATTCTCCTGACGCTGATGGCTGCCTACGGGCTGTCCAAGAAAGGCTCGCCGCTGCGGCGCTTCTTCATGACCCTGGTGCTGATTCCCATGTTCTTCTGGGGGCAGCTGATCCCCTACTACCTGCAGATCAAGTCCCTGGGCCTGATCAACAAGGTCTGGGTGATGATCCTGCCGCTGATTGTCAGCCCCTTCTACCTGGTCATCCTGAAGAACTATTTCCTGTCCATCCCCGCCAGCCTGGAGGAATCCGCCAAGCTGGACGGCGCCAATGACCTGCGCATCCTGTTCCAGATCATCGTGCCCATTTCCCTGCCGGTCATCGCGTCCATCACGCTGTTTTTCGCGGTGGACAAATGGAACGAGTGGTGGCACGCCATGCTTTTCGTCAACGACCAGAAAAAATGGCCGCTGCAGATGATGCTGCGGGACATGCTCTCCAGCCTGACCAACTCCTCCATCAGCGCCATCGGCAAGCTGATGGCCTCCAAATACAAGAACATGAACCCCCTCAGCGCGCGGATGGCCGCCATCATCCTGGCCACCATCCCCATCCTGTTGGTCTACCCCTTCCTGCAGCGCTATTTCACCAAGGGCATCATGATTGGCTCCATCAAGGAATAGCGCCGGACATCAGAAAGGAACGCGATGAAAACCGTCATTGCACCAGACCCCGCACGCTGCTCCACCCTGGCGGCGCAGGCGCTTGCCGGCTATGTCCGGCAGCACCCAGGCGCGCTGGTCTGCCTGGCCGCGGGCAACACGCCGCTGAAGGTCTTCCGGGAGCTGGTGGCCCTGCAAGAGAGCCAGGCGCTGGACCTGCGCGGCATGCGCTACATCGGCTTGGACGAGTGGGTGGGGCTGGGCCCCGGGGACCAGGGCTCCTGCGTCCAGGTGATGCGGGAAGCGTTCTACGGCCCTGCCGGCATCCCGGAGGACAGGCTGTTTCTGTGGGACGGCCAGGCGGGTGACCTGCAGGCAGAGATCGCCCGGGGCAACGCCTTTTTGCGGGCGCACGGGCCGGTTGGCCTCACCTTGCTGGGCATCGGCATGAACGGCCACGTGGGCTTCAACGAGCCGGGCTGCGCGGTGGCGGCGGGCGGCATGGTCACCCCGCTTGATGAGGTGACCCGGCAGGTGTCCGTCAAATATTTCGACAGGCCGCGCGCTGTCAGCCAGGGCATCGGGCTGGGCCTGGGCAGCCTGTTGCAGGCGGACCGGGTGCTGCTGATGGCCCACGGCGCGCACAAGGCCGACATCGTGCGCAAGGCGCTGGAAGGGCCGCCGGGCAACGCGGTGCCCGCCAGCCTGTTCCAGCATCATAAGGGCGCGACCCTGTACCTGGACGAGGCGGCCGCCGGGCTGCTGGAGCGGCGCGATGGATAAGGTGTTTGCTTCTGTCACTGCCCTGAGCCAGGAGGAGGTGCTGCTGCTGCACCGCAGCTCGCTGCGCATCCTGGAGGACATCGGCCTGCAGGTGCCCAATGAGCGCATGCTGGCCATGCTGTCAGGCATCGGCTGCCGGGTGACCGCCTCACAGGTGCGTTTCCCCGCCGCCCTGATTGAGGAGATGGTGCAGGACCTGCGCGGCGCCGCCGGCCCGGCGCAGAAAAACAGCCTGGAACCGGTGACCGGCAGCGTGTCCACCCAGGTCTTTCTGGTGGATGACCGCCTGGGCACAAGGCGCAAGGGCAGGCTGGATGACATCCTCAAAGGCATCGCGCTGACGGAGCGCCTGGACCACTTCCCCGCGCCGGACGCCATTGTGGTCCCTTCGGATGTCCCGGCCCAGTATGCCGATCTGATGGGCTATTATGCCATGTTTGTGTATTCAGCCAAACCCGGCGGCACCTATGTGACCAACCCGGACATGGCGCTGCCCATCATCAGGATGGCGGAGATTGCCGGGCGGCAGGCGGGTTTTTTGCTGGACACGGTCAGCCCGCTGCGCGTCAACCCCCAAAGCCTGGAAATGGCCCTGCTGTTTGCGGACCATGGGATGCCGGTCTCCTTTGCCTCCCTGGCAACCGCGATGACCACAGCGCCTGTCACCGCGGCGGGGGCGCTGGCCCTCCTCAATGCCGAGCACCTGGCGGGCCTTGTGATGCTGCGGCTGCTGGGCATGAAGCCCCGGTACTACCCAGGCATGGTGCACGCCGCGGACCCGGGCAGCCTGCTGTGCTCCTTCGGCGCCCCCTTCATCGCGCGCACCGCCCTGGCCTGCGCGCAGCTGGCCAGGTTTTACGGGCTGATTCCCTATGGCAACATCGCGCTGACAGACGCCCTGCAGCCGGATTTCCAGGCTGGGTTTGAAAAGACCCTGTCCTTTGTCCTGGGCATGTGCGCGGGTGTCAAGGCCATTGGCTGCCAGGGCATCGTGGGCGCGGACCAGGGCATCAGCCTGGAGCAGCTGGTGATTGACAACGCCTGGCTCTCTGTCTGGAATGACCTGGTCGGCGGCCTTGAGATCAGCGAGGAGACCATCGGCCTGGACGCCATCCGCGCGGCGGGCATCGGCGGCGCCTTCATCGACCAGGAGTACACCCTGCGCCATTACGCCAGGGAGCTGCGCCGGCCCGGGCTGTTCAGGTGCCTGGGGTGGGACAGCGCGCGGGTGCCTTTGCTTGAGCAGGCCCATGAGCTGGTCGTGCAGTACACAAAGGGCTACCAGGAGCGCGCCTTTGTGGTGGACAGGCACCAGAAAAAGGCGCTGGACGCCGTGGTGGCGGAGGCCGGCCAGGGCAGCCTGCCTTTGTTTTGAGGGACCGGATGGGCGCGGCTCAGGCCGGTCATATAACCAGGAAATGAGGTGGATGGGTGGGTTCTGACAAGCAATATGACGTCATCATGCCGCTGGACATCGGGGTGGACCTGTTGGTGTACGGGGATGTCCGCCCCGCTTTTTCGCAGGTGGAAAAGCTGGTGGATGATTACCAGCTGGAAATGGGGGGCTCCGCCTGCATCTGCGCCACCCAGTGCGCCAAGCTGGGGCTGCGCGTGTGCGGGCTGGGCGTCGCGGGCCAGGACGCGCTGGGCCGCGTATGCCTGGACGCCCTGGCGGGCAGTGGGGTGGATACAACGCACATCCACCTGAGCGAAACGGTGAAGACCGGCCTGGGGCTGATCCTCAACGAGGGGGAGGACCGGGCCATTTTGACCTACGCCGGCACCTTCAGCCTGCCCCGGGCAGAGATGCTGACGGACAGCCTGCTCAGCCAGGCCCGGCACCTGCACCTGTCCAGCCTGTACCTGATGCCCGACATCCTGGAAAATGCCCTGGACCTGGTCAGCAGGTCCAAAGGGCTGGGCCTGAGCGTCAGCCTGGACACCAACTGGGACCCCGCGGGGCGGTTCTCCGGCCTGGACGAATGGCTGCCCCTGCTGGACATCTTCTTCCCGAACATGCAGGAGGCCCAGGCCCTGGGCGGGGTGGAGCGCCTGCGGGCCATCTGCAGGCTGCTGGTGGTGAAGGACGGCGGCCAGGGCGCGGTGCTCTACCGGGGCGATGACGCCCCGATCCACCAGGCGGCCTTCCCCTTTGCCTACCACGACAGCGTGGGCGCGGGGGACAGCTTTGCCGGCGGCTTTCTGTACGGCTTTCTCCAGGGCCTGCCCCTAGCTGAGTGCCTGCGGATGGCCGCGGCCTGCGGCGGGATGAGTTTGCGCGCCTATGGGGGTGAGCGGGGACAGGGCAGGCTGGACGAGGTGCGCGCCTTCCTGTCTGCCGCTGGCGGCGCGGGCCCGGGCGCCTGAAGGGCAGGGCGGCCGCCCGGCGCGCCGTTTCAGGGTCTGCGGTGAAGAAAGCATTAATACAATCAATATCAATCATTATCTGCGCATTATTTGCTCATTTATCACCCGTATGGTATCGTATCAAGCAAAGGGGGTTGCCGCATGGAATACGCTGAAAAGGTTGTGGATTCAAGCATCTTGCTGCTTGAGCGCTCCGGGGTGACGGTCGAGAACACGGACCTGCTGGGGTTGTTGAGTGGCTATGGCGCCACCATTCATGACCAGATTGCTCGTTTCCCTGATCGTTTGAGCAGGGCGCTGCTGCAGCCCCAACCTCAGGAGCCCCCCGACCCGCCCAGGGTGACCGCGGTTGCGGAGATGTATGAGGGCAAGTACCTGAGCCTTAACGGGGAGTATGAGGACATCACCGAGGAAAACTGGCTGGAGTACCTCAAGCTGTCCAAGCACCTGCCCGGGTTGTCGGGCATGGTCACCCTGGGCTGCCCCATCAGCGGCGTCCCGGACGCGCTGCAGCCGCTGTATGAGAAGCTCTACTGCTGGAAGTGGGGTGCCTCGGGCGGGGACGCCATTTGGGACAGCCGGCTGCTTCACCCCCTGCTGGACCTGTGGCAGGCCCGCGCGGCGCACAGCGGCCGCAGGGTGGAGGAGATGTTTCGCGCCACGGTGTATATGCTCAGCCCCTTGAAGCTGGGCGCGGTGGAGGCGGGGCAGGTGATGTTCTTCCACCGCCACGGCTTGCAAACCCAGGTGGGCACCATGTGCGCGCTGGGAAGCAGCGCCCCGGTCACCCATGCGGGCGCCCAGGTGGTGCAGCTGGCGGAACGCATGTTCACCGTGCACCTGTCCCGGGCCCTGTTTGGGCGGGGCAGGCTAAGCGCAGGCAACAACCTGGGCGTGACGGACATGGCGACCGCGGCCTTTTGCTACGGCCGGCCAGAGAGCAACCAGCTCATCCGGGAGGCCGCGTACCTGGCCCGGAAGATGGGCCTGCCCCAGCACCACCACGCCGGGCTGACGGACGCCCACACGCCCTCCTTTGAGGCCGGTGTGCAGAAAACGGCCTCCGCGCTGCTGTCCGCCATCTATGCCGGACATGGCAACATCGCGGCCGGCCTGCTGGCAGTGGACGCGGTCTGCTCCCCGGTGCAGATGGCGCTGGACGGCGAGCTGTGCTCCTTCCTCAACAAATCCCTGGCCCCGGTGACCTACACAGAGGACGACTTTTGCCTGGACGCGCTGCTGGCGCACCCCCATGGCGACACCTTCCTGGACCAGGAGCACACCGCCATGCACGCCCGCGCGCTCTGGCAGCCCAACTGTTTCACCCGCAGGATGCTGGACCTTGGCACAAAGACAAGGCAGGACGCGGGCCAGCGCGCGGCTGACCTGTGCCGGGCGGTGCTGCGCGAAAAACCCCCGCTTGAGCCATTGATCAGCGCGGAGGAGGAGCGCGATATTCTTCAGATCATCAAAAGGAGTGAGCAATATGTCATCTAAAAAAATCCTGGCCCTGATCGGGGTGGGCAGCACCTACTTCACCAAGGGCATTGTGGACAGCGTCATCAAAAAGGGCGGCGCCTGGGAACTGCGCATGGTGGACATCGACCTCACCTGCCTGGACATCGCCATGAAGCTGGGGCAGCGCATGGTGGAGGCCGAGGAGGCCCAGGTCACCATCACAGGGTCGACCCAGCGGCGGGACGTGCTGGCGGGCGCTGACGCGGTGGTCACCACCATTGGCGTGGGCGGTCGGCGCGCGTGGGAACAGGATGTCTACATCTTCCGCCAGTTCAACATCTTCCAGTCCACAGGCGATACCTATGGCGCGGGCGGGGTATCGCGCTCCATGCGCACCATCCCGCGCCTGCTGGAAATCGCGCGGGACATGGAGGAGCTGTGCCCGGACGCGGTGCTGGTGAACTTCACCAACCCCATGACCCCCAACGTGACCGCGCTGAGCGAGCACACCCGCATCAAGACGGTGGGCCTGTGCTGCGGGGTGACCTACTACCAGCATTACCTGGCGCAGCTGATTGGTGTGCCCTATGAGCAGACCTGGTCCAAGGCGGTGGGCGTCAACCACTACACCTACATCACCGACTTCACCTACCAGGGCAAGAACGCCTGGCCGCTGGTCCGGCAGGCCGCAGAGCGCAACTCAAAGCTTCGGCAGGACATGCCCCACACCTGGGAGCTGTTTGACGCCTTTGACGCCTTCCCCTGTGTCGGGGATGGCCACATCTGCGAGTTCATTCCCGGCTTCCAGGGGGAGAAGGCCTATTACGGCAAAACCTTTGGCATTGACGCCGGCCACAGCTTTGAGCACTACGCCGCCAGCTGGGATGATGTGTTTGAGGACATGCGCGCGCAGGCCTATGGCGAAAAGCCGCTGGTCAAGATTGAGGAGCGCTCCAGCAACACCTTCCGGGATGAGGACTACTTCATTGACGTGGTCAGCGCCCTGCTGGACGGTGAGCGCTGCGAGTGCACCGTCAACCTGCCCAACCGCGGGCAGGCGCCGGGCCTGCCCATGGGCGCTGTGCTGGAGCAAACCACCCTCATCAACGGCGCCGGCTTCCACCCCCTGGCCTATGACAGCATTTCGCCTGGCATCCTGGCCCACATGAACCGCATCGCTTCTGTCCAAACCCTGATTGCCGAGGCCTCGGTCCGCTGCGACCGCAAGATGGTTGTCCAGGCGCTGATGGCCGGCCTGACCACCCTGCGCAAGGCGGAGGCGGAAAGGATGGTGGACGTGATTCTGGACACCCACAGGGCCTGGCTGCCTGAGTATTTTGATTGAAGGAGGACCAGATGTATCATTCCTATGCTGAAATCCTGAACCAGTCCGAGGCGTTGAAAAACACCTGGGCGGCTGTTATGGCTGCCCGTGAGGGCATTGTGAACTGGCTGGAGGGCGGGCAGGACATCGTCATTGTGGCGTGCGGCTCCAGCTACTGGGCCTCCCTCAGCGCCGCCCAGACGCTGGGCAGAACCCTGAAAACCAACGCCTGGGCGCTGAAGGCGGGCGACCTGGTGATGCACCCCACCCTGTATGAGGGGCGGTTCAGGCGGCCGCTGATTCTGGCGCCCTCGCGCTCGGGGTCCACCAGCGAGCAGCTCAAGGCCATCCAGGTGCTCAAGCAGCTCTATCCTGAGGCCAAGGTGCTCTCCTTTGTGGTGTACGGGGATTCCCGCCTGGCGGGCCTGTCAGACCTGAGCATCCACCTGCCCTGGCCCCGGGAGACCTCGGTCTGCCAGACGCGCTCCTTCAACTGCCTCTACCTTGCGATGGCGGCAGTCGCGGCGCTCAAGGACCAGCAGCTGGCCCAGGGGCTGCAAGCCTTCCTGGAAGACTTTGACCGCCTGGCCCATGATGGCATGGTGCGCATGGAGCGCGTCTGCGGGCGGTTCAGCCAGGTCAGCAGCCTGGTTGCCATTGGCAGCGGCGTTCAGTATGGCCTGGTCATTGAGGGCGCCTACATCGCCATTGAGATGGCCCAGATGCCGGGCAACTACTACCAGGTGCTGGAACTGCGCCATGGGCCCATTGTCACTGTGGGCAAGCAGACCCTGGTCGCCCTGTGCTCCGCGGGCGGGGAGGCGACCAGGCTGGAGGAGCAGATGCTGAAGGAGGCGGCTGCCGCGGGCGCCGCCACGCTCGCGGTGGGCTATGAGGGGTTCGCGGAGGCGGACGAGGCCTTCCACCTGCCACAGGGCTGGCCGCAGGAGGCCGTCGCGCTGTATTTCGTGTTCCTGATGCAGGCCTACGCCTATTACAAGGCCCTGCAAAGCGGCCTGGACCCGGACAAGCCCGGTGACCTGATCCCCTTTATCACCATCGACGTTTGATCCGCGCGCCAGGCGCCGGGTTCATTCGGGGAGGCGGCATATGAAGTTTACCATCGCGGGCGCGGGCAGCTCCTACACGCCGGAGCTGCTGGAGGAAATTGCCCGGCGGCAGCAGGAGCTGCCCGTCAGCGAAATCGTGCTGTATGACATAGACGAGCAGCGCCTGGAGATCATGCTGGGCTTCAGCCTGCGCTACGCCAAAAAGCATGGGATCAGGGCGCACATCCGCGCCACGCGCGACCTGGACGACGCGGTGGCAGGCGCGGACTTTGTGGACACACAAATCCGTGTGGGCGGCAACCAGCAGCGCGTGAAGGACGAGCGCATCCCGCTCAAATATGGGCTGGTCGGGCAGGAAACGACCGGCGCGGGCGGCATGATGAAGGCCTTCCGCACCATCCCGGTGCTGCTGGACATCGCCAGGCGCATGGAACGCCTGGCGCCTGAGGGCTGGATCATCAACTACACCAACCCCACCGGCCTGATCACCGAGGCGGTCACCCGGTACACCGGGGCCAACATCGCGGGCTTCTGCTCCGGCGGGCTCTTTCCCAAGTACTGGGCGAAGGATGCCCTGGGGATTGAGGGCAAGCGGGTGCAGTACGACTATGTGGGGCTCAACCACATGAACTTCATCAGCAACATCACCATCGACGGCAAACCAATCAGCCAGGAGCAGTTTGACCTGCTGGCAGCCCGTGACAGCGGCCTTGACCCCGGGCTGATCCGCACCCTGGGCGTCCTGCCCAGCCCCTATCTGGGATGGTTCTACCACACGGCGGAGCGGGTGGCCCAGATGAAACAGGCCCAGCGCACCCGCGGGGAAGAGGTGATGGAGATTGAGCGGGAGGTGTTTGCCGCCTACGCCGACCCCACCCTGGACGAGAAGCCGCCCGCCCTGGCCAAACGGGGGGGCGGCGGCTACTCGGAGGTGGCGATGACCTTCGTCCACGCGGTCTGGAACAATGTGGACACGGAGATGGTGGTGAACGTGCCCTCCAACGGCGCGGTGGAGTTTCTGCCCCGGGACGCGGTGGTGGAGATCCCCTGCCTGGTCAACAGCAGGGGGATGTCCCCCCTGCATGTGGGCAGGGTGCCGCCCATGTGCTGGGGCCTGATTGCCCAGGTAAAAAACTATGAGCAGCTGGCGGTGGAGGCCGCGGTGGAGGGCAGCGTGCGGAAAATGAAGCAGGCCCTGCTCGCCCATCCCCTGGTCAGGGAATACAGCCTGGTGGAACAGCTGGTGCCTGAGCTGCTGGCCGCCAACCGGGACTACCTGCCCCAGTTTCAGCAATAGGGCAACCGGGATGAAGTACCACTTGGGGATTGACCAGGGCGGCGGGGAAACCCTGGCGCTGCTGGCAGATGACCAGGGGCGGCTGCTGGGGCTGGGCCGCGCGGGCGGGGCATGCCACGCCACCCATGGGATGGAGCGGGCGCTGCAGGAGATGGAGCGCGCCGTCCAGGGCGCCTGCCAGGGCCACCCGGGGGCGCTGGCGGCCCTTGACCGGCTGGCCGCCGGGGTGACTGGCATCGACTGGCCGGAGGAGGAGGGCCTGCTGCGGTCCGCGATCAGCGCGCGCTTCGGGCTGGATCCAGCACGCGTCACCGCGGTGAATGACTGCGTCATCGCGATGCGGGCCGGCACCGCCAAGCAGGACGCCCTTGCTGTCTGCGCGGGCACCGGGCTGAACTGCTGCGCCCGCAACCGCGAGGGCGGGCAGCTGGTGTTCGGCTACTATGTCCAGGATGACTGCCAGGGCGCCTCAGCCCTGGCTGACCGCACCTTCCGCCTGGTGGTTCAGGCAGGCGCGGGCATTGTCCGGCACAGCCCCTTCATCACCAGGGTGCTGGACCACTTTGGCATGGCCACGGTGGACGCGTTCCTGCGCGCCAGGGTGAAGGGGCAGCTGGAGGAGGCGCTCATCCGCGGGCTGCCCCTGCTGCTGGACCAGGCGGATACCGCGGGCGACGCGGACGCCCGGCGCCTGCTGGCGGATTTTGCGCGCGATGTGTCCGCCTATGCCATCGCGGCCATGGATCGGCTGGGGCTGCTGGAGCGCCAGGCCAGCCTGGTGCTCAGCGGCGGCGTGTTCAAGGGCCGCGGCGACACCCTCAGGCGCGGCATCCGGCAGGCCGTGCTAAGCAAGGCACCCGGCACCCAGGTGCTTGACGGCCGGTTTGAGCCGGTGGTCGGCGCGGTCATGATGGCGCTGGAGGACAGCTGGGGCAGCCTGAGCCCACAAGCCCTCAAAGCCCTGGATGAGGACGCGGGGCGCCTGGGCCTGCTGCGGCTGGCTGGGTAAGCTGCCCGTTACGGACATGCACGGCCACCCCTGCGCCCATCAAATGTGAGGGTTTGATTAGCCTCCCCGCGCAGGTTCATACATGTTCCCTGTGTGGGCTGATCGGCAACATGCGGCGGCGGCGCGTTGGACGCGCCGCCTTGCACATGGGCTGGCACAGCGTGGCAGTGCCGTTGCGGGGCCGGGTGTCAGGGGCGCGCCGTGTGTCCTCCTCCATCCTGAGCGCGGGGATGGCTACCCCTCCGCCACCATGCCGTCATACGCCACAAGATAGCCCACGGGCGCCAGCGCCTCCACCAGCTGATCATGCAGCAGGCCACCGTTGTGGGAGAAATGGGTGGCCACAAACAGGGTGCTGTCCTTGACGCAGCCGGCATCCTCCAGCCGGCGCCTGATGCTGATCAGGTCCGGCACGCCCATGTGGTTGCTGCCCTCGGCCTCCCTGCCGTGGGTGCAGTCCAGGCTGATGATGTCAAACACAGTCCCCTGCAGGTGCGCCCAGGTCGCTTCCGGGAAGATGCCGGTATCATTGCCGTACAGCAGGCGCTTGCCGCCGCCCTCCACCTGATAGATATAGCAGCGCTCGGCGCGGTCATGGGCGGCCAGCAGCGGGGTCACCCGGTGCTGGCCAACCTGGTGGCTGACAAAGGGGGCAAGCTCCACGCAAGCCAGCTTGCTGTCCCCATAGCTGCTGCCGGTGCGAAGCAGGTAGCCGTCCATCCGCGCCTTGAGCGCGTCATTGCCATACAGGGTGAGCAGGCCCTCCGTCTGGCAGAAGCCTGGGCGGCGATAGAAGAATTCCTCCGGATAGAAATGGTCCTGGTGGGTGTGGGTGACCAGCAGGTGGCGGATCCGGGGCAAATCCACGCCGTGGCGCACCATGTGCCAATAGCTGTCAGGCGGGAAATCAATCAGCAGGCTGTCATCCACCAGGGCCTGGGAGCGGGTGCGGATGTCCTTTCCCCCGCGCCTGGCGGCCTCCAGGCACAGCGCGCAGCCGCAAAAGATGGCTGGCTGGCCCTCCGCCGCGGCGGTGCCCAGGTACTGCAGCTTCATTGGTCCGCCTCCCGCCCGCCGCGCTGTTTCTCAAGATAGGCCTGCTCCAGGCGCGCCATCAAACCGGGCAGCTCGGCGGGTGACTGGATGGTGTAATCCGGCTGGTCGCCGGCCTCCTCGGGCACCTTGGGGTAGCGGGGCGTCCAGGCCTGGAAGATGCTGGTGATGCCCAGGGCGTTGGCGCCGCGCACGTCGCGCCTGAGGTTGTTGCCCACCATCACGATGCGGGGCAGGTCCGCCTCCGACAGCCCCAGCGCGTCCATCGCGGTTCTGAACATGCGCGCGTCAGGCTTGCTCACGCCCACATCCTCGCTGTACACCCGGGCGCTGAAGAGGTCATAGAGGCCGTTTTCACGGAACATGTTTTCAAAGGAGTCGCGCAGGCCATCGGCCACCATGGCGATGGTATAGCCCTGGGCATGCAGCTGGCGCAGGGCCTCATCAGCGCCGGGGATGCAGCGCGCGGATACAACGACATCGTGTTCATTGCGGATTTCGGTGCTCTCATCAATGATGGTGTCGCCGCTGTCAATCAAAATGATCATGTGTTTGTTCATCAGGCGGTCCTTTCTGTCCGGACACCTTCCAGCCGCAGGTCCTCGGCCAGGTGGCAGGCAGCCTGGTGTCTGTCGGTGATGTGGCGCAGGGGCGGAACCTCAGTCGCGCAGCGCGGCACCGCGTAGCGGCAGCGCGGGTGGAAGGGGCAGCCCCCAGGGGGGTTCAGGGGGTTGGGCACCTCACCCTGCAGGATGATGCGCCGGGAGGGGTAATCCGGGTCAGGCTGGGGGTGGGCGGACAGGAGGGCCTCGGTGTAGGGATGCAGGGGGGTCCGGAACAAATCCGCGGTGTCCGCAAGCTCCACAATGCGGCCCAGGTACATCACGCAGACCCGGGTGGACAGGTGCTCCACCACGCTGAGGGAATGGGAGATGAACATGTAGGACAGGCCCAGCTGCTCCTGCAAATCGCGCAGCAGGTTGATGATCTGCGCCTGGACGGACACATCCAGGGCCGAAACCGCCTCATCGCAAATCACGAACTGCGGCCTGGTGACCAGGGCGCGGGCGATGCCGATGCGCTGGCGCTGGCCGCCGGAAAACGCGTGGGGGTAGCGGTGCATGAACTCCGGGTTCAAGCCGGTCAGGCGGATGATTTCGGCCACTTTTTCTTCCAGTTGCGGCCGGGTATAGCGATACTGGGCGATGAGGGGCTCCGCGATGATGTTGTAGACCGTCATGCGGGGGTCCAGGGAGGAATAGGGGTCCTGGAAAATCATCTGGATGTGGCGGCGGTATTCCTTCAGGGTTTTCTTGTCCAGGGCCAGCAAATCCACACCCGGCACACCCTGGGGGGAGAAATGAACCTGCCCCTGGGTGGGCTCAATCGCCCGGATGACACAGCGCCCCAGGGTGGTCTTGCCACAGCCGGACTCGCCCACCACGCCCAGCACCTCACCGCGGTAGATGGTCAGGTCCGTGGAATCAAGCGCGACCAGGGACTGCCTATGCCTTGTATAGACCTTCCTGAGGCCTTTTGTGACCAGGATGGGCTCTTGGCCCGTTTCAGGCCGCAACGCATTCACGCTCATTCATCCTGCCCTCCTTTCGCCTTGGCCTTGAAGCAGCGCGCAAAATGCCCGGGCTCGATTTCCAGCAGCGGCACCGGCGCCTGGAGGCAGACCGCCTCCTCCGCCAGCGGACAGCGCGGGTAAAAGCCGCAGGTGTCCGGCAGCCCGATGGGGACGGGCACCTGGCCCTTGATCGAGGCCAGGCGCTCCTCCGCGTCCATGCCCATCCGGGGGATGGAGGCCAGCAGCCCCCGGGTGTAGGGGTGCAGCGGCTGGCTGAAAATCTGCCTGACCGGCCCGTTCTCCACAATCTGCCCCAGGTACATCACCGCCACCTCGTCACACATGGAGGCGATGGTGCCCATGTCGTGGGTGATGAAGAAGATGGCCATGCCGAACTCCTGTTGCAGCTCCTGCATGATTTGCAGAATCTGGGCCTGGATGGTGACATCCAGGGCCGTGGTGGGCTCATCGGCGATCAGCAGTTCCGGCTTGCAGACAATGGCCATGGCGATCATGGCGCGCTGCAGCATGCCCCCGGAATATTCATGCGGATACTGGTCAATGCGCTTTTCAGGGCTGGCGATGCCCACGCGCCCGAGGATGTCTATGGCCATGGCGCGCGCCACGCGCTTGTCGCGGGTGACGTGCAGCAGCAGGATTTCCGAAATCTGGTTGCCGATGGTGTACAAGGGGGAGAAGGCGGTCATGGGCTCCTGAAAGATCATGGAGATGCGCCGCCCGCGGATGCCGCGGATTTCCGCGGCGCCAGGCTTTAAGGCCAGCAAATCCCAGCTGCCCGCCGCGGAATTGAACTGGATGGAGCCGCTGGCCTTGCAGTTGGGCGGGTTGATGCCCAGGATGGCCTTGCTGGTCAGGCTTTTGCCGCAGCCGGACTCGCCCACCAGGCCCAGGGTCTTCCCCGGGTGGATGTCCAGGTCGACCCCGCGCACGGCCTTGAGGACGCCGTCCATGGTGTTGATGTCGATGCGCAGGTCACGCACGCTCAGCAGCGGTGTGGGTCTTGTCATGCTCCTCTCCTCCTCAGGTGTAGGGGTCGGCGGCGTCACGCAGGCCATCGCCAAAGAAGTTGAAGGAGATCACGGTGACGATGACATAGACCAGCGGGATCAGTTTCCAGGAATAGAGCGCGACGTTCTGGATTTCCTGCGCTTCCTTGAGCAGGACACCCCAGCTGGTCACGGGGGAGCGCAGGCCCAGACCCAGGAAGGACATGGAGGTCTCGCCGATGATCATGGCCGGCACGGACATGGTCATGCTGACAATCAGGTAACTCATGAAGCCCGGGATCAGGTGGGTCATGATGATCTTGCGGTCGCTCACCCCGGCCAGACGCGCTGCCATGACATAGTCCTCCTCGCGCAGGGACATGAACTTGCCGCGCACCGTGCGGGCCAGGCCGGTCCAGGACAGCAGGGAGAGAATCATGGTGATCAGCAGGTACATCTGCAGCATGGGCACCCGCGGCGGGATGGCCGCGGACAGCGCCATCCACAGTGGCAGGGTGGGAAAGGACATCAGCACCTCAATGAGCCGCTGGATGATGCTGTCCACGATGCCGCCAAAATAGCCGGAGATGCTGCCAATCACCAGGCCCAGCACAAAGCTGACGCTCAGCCCCACAAGCGGCAGGCTGAGGGAGACCTGGCTGCCCAGCACGATGCGGGAAAACAGGTCGCGCCCGCCGCCGTCGGTTCCATACAGGAAGATGCGGCCGCCCTCCCCCACGCCAAACAGGTGAAGGTCGCTCTCAAACAAGCCCAGGAAGCGGTAGGGCTCCCCCCTGGTAAAGAACTGGATGGGGTAGATCCTGCTCCTGTCCTCGGTGTAGTGCTTGCGCATGGTCACAGGGTCGCGCTCGGTGGCGATGCCGTAGACAAAGGGCGCGCGCAGCCTGCCGCTGTCATCCACAATGCGGATGGGCGTGGGGCCGCAGTTGACAAAGGCGCTGGAGTAGGTGGTCAGCCCCTGGGGGGCGATGAACTGGCCCAGCAGCGCCTGCAGGTAGAGCAGCCCCAGCACCACCATGGCGATCCGCGCCAGCTTGTGCTTGCGGAACTTGCGCCCCATGAGCTGCCATTGGGAGGCGGCGTAATAGGCCTCCGTCTCATCAACCACCATGCGCTGGGGCAGGAACCCCATCTGGCCTAACAGGCGCCGGAGCAGGCCGCCCTGCGGTTTCTTCTTGTTCTGGTTCATGCCCTCACCTCGCCTTCACGTAGCGGATGCGCGGATCCAGCCAGGCCAGCAGGATGTCCGACAGGATGGTGCCCAGCAGGATCATGACCGTCATCAGCAGCAGCCAGCTGCCGGCCAGGTACATGTCCTGGTTGAGCAGGGCCTGGTGCAGCAGGGGGCCCTGGGTGGGCAGGTTCATGACAATGGCCGAGATGGTGGAGCCGGTAAAGATGCTGGTCAGCGACCAGCCGATGGTGCTGGCGATGGGGTTGAGCGCGGCGCGCACGCAGTATTTGTACAGGATGCGTTTCTCGCTCAGCCCCTTGGCGCGGGCGGTGAGCACGTAAGGCCTTGAGATTTCATCCAGCAGCTGGCTGCGCATGGTGCGGATCAGGCCGCAGGTGTTGGCCGTGCCGATGACAATCACCGGGATGATCATGTGCTTGAGGATATCCAGCAGCTTGGCCCAGCTCATGGGCTGGTTGACAAACTGCTGGCTGACCAGGCCCAGCATGGGGTCCCCGAACCAGTTGTAGGAGATGACCATCAAAATGATGGCAAACAGGAAGTTGGGCGTGCCCATCCCCAGAAAGCCGATGACAGACAGCAGGTAATCCCCGAAGGAGTATTGCTTGACCGCGCTGTAGATGCCCGCGGGAATCGAGAACAGGTAGGTAAAGGCCATGGTGGTCAGGGAGATGGCCAGGGTGGTGCCCATGCGCTGGCTGAGAACATCCCAGACCGGGCGGTTGTAGGAGAAGGAATAGCCAAAATCACCCCGGGTCAGGATGCCGGCAATCCATTTGGCATACTGAACATACCAGGGCTGGTCCAGGCCATACTGGGCGCGCATTCGCGCGATGGTGTTCTGGTCAAACACCTCGTTGCTGGCTTCCATTTTGGCAATGTAGCTGGACATGAAATCCCCCGGGGGGAGCTGAATGACAAAAAACACGATGACAGAGATCAGCAGCACCATGGGAATCATGACCAGCAGCCGCCTGCTTATAAACCGCAGCAAGTGAACCTCCTATGGCTTCCGGAAAAACGGGGAGGGCGGACAAGCGCCCTCCCCGGGGTTTCGCGACGCGGAGCCTTATTTGAAGCTAAACTGGAAGGGGCGGGCATGGCCCAGGTCACGGAACTCGTCCGCGTAGATGACATGCTCGGGAACGTTGATCAGCCGGGCGTCAAACACGGCCAGCTTCGGGGCGGGGCCGGCATAGCCGATGACCCAGTTGTTCTCCGCGAAGACCTTGATGATCTCATCGCCCAGGCGGTCAAGCTCCTCCTGGGTTCTGGCGGAGGACACCAGCTTCCAGGCATCCAGAATCTTCACCACGTCGCCCTCGGGCTCAACACCCGAAGCGCCGCCGGTGGCCACCCACTCGCCGTAATGGCCCTGCCAGGGCGTCAGCACGCGCACGGGCACCACGGTTTCCGGGCGCAGGGTGACGTTGAAGCAGGCGATGGTTTCCACCGCGATTTCCAGCTCGTTGTTGTACTTCATTTCGTTCCACAGCGCGCCGTCAAGCACCTTCAGGTTGACGTTCAGGCCCACTTCGTTGAAGTACTTCTTGAGCAGCTCGGTCCCCATATCATTCAGGGTGTTGGAACCATAGTGGATGGTCAGGGTCAGCTCGCTGCCATCGGGGTTGTTGCGGTATTCCTTGGCGGCGTCCCAGGGCAGGCCGATCTCATCCAGCAGGTCCGCGGCCTTCTGCGGGTCATACTGGGCCCAGCGCTGCGCCCAGCCCTCCTGGTAGTTGACCAGGCCTTCGGGGATGGAAATCTGGATGGGGTCAACCAGCCCGTCATAGACCAGGTTGACAAACTCCTCGCGGTCCACCGCGATGCTCAGCGCCTCACGGAAGCGGATGTCGCGGAAGAGGGCGCGCAGGTTGTCATCCTTCACGGTCTGGTTCAGCTGGATGGAGAAGGAGGTCCAGTCGGTGCTGCCGTAGTTGAGCACGCGGTACCCGCCCTTTTGCTCGTTCTCCTTGAGGATGGTGAACTTGTCCACGCCAAAGACGGCCATGTCCACATCGCCCGAGAGCACGCCAAGCTCGATGTGGCTGTCATCCTGGATTTTGTTGAAGTCAAGCTGGTCCAGGTAGGGCAGCTGGTTGCCGGCAGTGTCCGTCTTGAAGTAGTAGGGGTTGCGCATCATGACGAACTTCTGGGCCTCATGGTCATTGGAGGCCACCCAGGCGCGCAGCGTGGGGATTTGCTGGAAGGTCCAGTAGTAGTAGCCGGTGTATTTGCCCAGGGAGGCGATGTCGTTGAAGCCCCATTCGGCCGCGACATCGAGGGCTTCCTCCTCGCCGATGAACTCCGCCAGCACCTTCTCATGGAAGTGGGCCGGGGCGAAGAGCCACTTGTTGTCAATGGCCACGCGCTCCAGGAACTGGGCGCTGGGGTATTTGTGGGTGACGCGGAAGGTGTAGTCGTCCACCAGCTCAAAGCTGGCCAGCGCCTTCTCACCTGTGTCCGGGTCAATGGAGTAGTAGCACTCATAGATGGACTTGCCGAAGGTCTCCTTGGTGAGCAGGTGGTCCCAGTAGAACAGGACATCCCTGGCCGTGAAGGGCATGCCATCCGACCAGCGCATGCCTTCGCGCAGGTAGATGGTGAAGACCGTGGCGTCCTCATTGACATCATAACCCTTGGCGACATTGGGCTCCACGCCCGAGCCGTCCGGTTTGAAGCGGAAGAGGGGTTCCTCGGTCATTTTGCCCGCCCACCAGCGGTCATTGGAACCCTTCCAGGCCAGCTGCAGGGCGCCGCCGTACTGGCCAATCTCATCCTCGGGCTCCACCACCAGGATGTCTGCCTCAACCGGCATGCGCTCTTCCACCGGGGGCAGGGTGCCGGCCGCCACCAGTTCGGCCAGCATCGGCGCTTCCTTGAGCTCAGCCGCCGCCAGGGACGCCAGACAGACCAGGAGCACAGACAGTAACAACAAAGTCAGTTTTCTCATTCGTTCCCTCCAATGATTTTCGGTTGTGGTGGTTGAATACTACCACATTGACACAGGGCTGTCCACCCGGGCCATCTGTGGCATCTTCGGACAAAACCAGGCGCATCAGCAAGGTTTCTGTCGATCGTGTCGCGCAGGGGCTGGCTGAATATTTCATCTGTTGCAATCCTGTCGGGGACTTCAATTGCATTGGGTGACGTGGGCATGCCCGGACAATTACTCTGGCGCCTGCATGACCCCCGGCTTCACCTGCAACCGCTGCTGGCCAAGGCCCTTTCGGAAATCAGCGAAGAGGATTATTCTCTGGCGGTCCAGCCGGAGCTTGGACCGGAATCATGTTGGAGGGTGCAGCCCGCCTTTGCTGCATTGCGCAATCCAATATCGAAAAAGGCACAGCCACTGCACATACAGCATGATGCCAGAGCGTTTGTCTTGAACGCCCTCATGATTCAGCGCTGCTTTCATCTGGCGCCGTGTCAGACGCCTTTCCAATCCTGATGACAGGCAGTCAGCAACAAAATGCTCATAGTCCCGCCACCGGTCAGGGGGAATATCTGCCTTCTCTTTCCGTTTGAGATGGACCATCACAACATCCACGGAAGGGGCGGGGTGGAAATCCTCGCGCTTCAGCCGATGTTGGATGCACATGTCAAAGCGCGGCTTGAGCATCAAAGAGCGCAAGGACTCCCTTGGTATGCCCAGAAAGCGCAACGCGGCCCCCCGCTCCATCAGCAGCCATGCCTCCTGGGGCGGGTTTTTGGCCTCTGTCAGCTTTCTGAGGATGGCCGTGGTCTGGTTGAAGGGAAGGTTGGAGATTACTTTATAATCTCCCTGGCGCGGAAGATGCCAGGAAAGGAAATCCGCCTGCACCAGGTGCAGGCGAGGGTCACCTTCAAACTTCTTTCGAAGCTTCCCCACCAGCACTGGATCAATTTCCACTACAGTAATCCTGCCGCACAGTTTCATCACCGCTTGCGTCAGGTGCCCCTTCCCCGGGCCGATTTCAATGACACGATCGCCAGACTGAAGGCTGGTTTTCTTCAGAAGCTGTTGAATCGTCCGGCTGCTGGTCAGGTAGTTCTGGGAAACCCAATGCATAGGCTTCTGGGAAGCATATGTTTTTCTGGTCACAAAAAGCACCCCTTTGCATTTCATTCGGCAAAAAAGGCACACAAAACCTGGCTTGTTCAGCCCGATTCCGTGTGCTTAGTTGCGAATGCGCATGGATGCTGTCAAGAGCGCTCTGCCTCCTCCGGTAATGTTCAAAAATACTAGCATGACAGGCGCGGAATTGTCAATTTTGCAAAACAAATGAGGTGAAGGGTGTGTTTGACTAACCTACAAGTTTCGGCACCTTCACTTGCCGGAACCCATCCTCCACCCAATGTTCGTGCAACGACTAATGGAGTTTGATTGCGCCAGCGAGTTGGCTCTTCAATATACGACTTGTTTTCAGAGGCTCATACATTTGTTGTATCTGCCACCTAAACACTTCAAATTGTTCCTCAGATACAAACGGATTCAACCTAATAATCAAGCCGTTATCCAGAAGCTTGCTGAGATTCAAGAAAATATACTGATACTCAGGATGACCTGCCCCCCGATCCTTGTGCCAGTTTCAGAGTTAGTTGAGATATAATCAACAAAACAAAGGAGCTGGAAGAAATGGCGCAAAAGAAGTACACGGTGGAACAGATCATTGTCAAACTTCGGGAGGTTGAACTGCTTTGCAACAAGGGGAATACCATTGCAGAAGCGGCAAGGCAAGCTGGGATCACAGAGCAGACCTACTATCGCTGGCGGAAGGAATACGGCGGCATGAATACGGCAGACGCCAAGCGAATGAAGGAACTTGAAAAAGAGAATGGACGGCTGAAGAAGCTGGTAGCAGACCTGAGCTTGGACAATGCCATTTTACGGGATGTGAACTCAAAAAACTTCTGAGCCCGGTGAAGCAAAAGGCAGCTGTCGCTTATGTACTGGAGAGTCATCCGGTCACGGAGCGGCGGGCTTGCCGGGTGTTGAAAGTAAACCGAACTGCCTATCGATATGAGCCCGTGCACTTGCCGGATGAGGATGAAGTACGCGCAGAAATCATTGAAAAGGCGACCAATTACGGGCGTGTAGGCTACCGAAAGGTGACGCACATGCTACGCAATGAAGGCCGAAAGATCAACCACAAGCGGGTGGAGCGGATCTGGCGGGAAGAAGGGTTGAAACTGCCGCACAAACAGCCCAGGAAGCGGCGCTTGTTCTTGAATGACGGCAGCTGTGTCCGGCTGCGACCGGAGCATCGGAACCATGTATGGAGCTATGACTTTGTAGAAGACAGCACAATGGACGGTAGGAAACTGCGATTTCTCAACATCATTGACGAGCACACCAGGGAGTGTCTGGCCAATATCCCCAGACGCTCGTGGCGGGGAACGGATGTGATGGAGGCCTTGGCAGATATTATGCTTGGCAGAGGTTGCCCGGAGTACATCCGCAGCGACAATGGCCCGGAATTCATAGCCAAGAAACTACGCAAATGGCTTTCAAACCTCGGCGTTATCACAACCTATATTGAACCAGGCAGCCCTTGGGAGAACGGCTACTGCGAGAGTTTCAACAGCCGGATGCGGGATGAGTTTTTGAACGGCGAATTGTTTGGCAATCTGTACGAAGCGGAGGTGTTGGCGAAACAGTGGAAGGATTACTACAACAAGGTCAGGCCTCATAGCAGTTTGGGCGGACGCCCACCGGCCCCGCAAAGCATCCTTCTGACGGCTTGAGGAGCAAAACACAGCCTGCCTCACCGTTCAAGGGTGGCGAACCTGTGGTTCACCATGAACGCGCTGCGCGCGCCCTTGAGCGCCTCGGCATCCTGTGTTACGATGTGGCCAAGCCTATGAAGGAATGCGGGTGCCAGGAAACGGTCTTTACTAACTCACTGGTTGGTACAAAGACTGGGGGCAGACCATGACTTTGGCGCATTGCCCAAGAGCCCGCGCCAGGCAAGGCAGCCAGATGCCTTGCCGCCCATCATCCCCGCCGGCTTTATGGAAGCCTGGGAGATGGGGCTTGGGCACAGCGGCACCTACCCGGTGTACAGCGCGCCGGACACAGCCTCCCTGCGTGGTGCCAGGGGCAGGGCGGCGGTCAATGGCAAAGGCTGGGTGCAGGTGTTTGGCAGAGAAGGCGGGTTTGTCCTGGTTCAGTACGCCATTGCCAGGGGGCACTTTCGCATAGGCTATGTGACGGCTTCTGCGATGTCCGAGTACTGGGACCTTCCCCAGCCGCTTGATTTCACCAGGGTTTCCGCCAAAACCTTGCATAACACGAAGCTGACGGATGACCCCTTGGGGCAGGGACACCCCCTGCTGTCCCTCAAAGCCGGGCAGGAAGTGACCCTACTCTCAAAAATGGGTGGATTCGCCTACCTGGAAACAAAGCAGGGGAAGCGGACAGCCCGCGGCTTCGCGCCGCTGGAGGCCTTTGATGCGATGCCCCAGCCCGCTGTCGGCCTGCGCCTCGCCAGTTTGCGGACCAGAGAGGGCGAGGAGGAAGTGCTGCAAAAGCGCGCCCTTGCGCCAAGGTTGGGCCTCTCCCTTTGGTATGACAGCCAGCGCCTGAGCGCCTATGAGCCGGGTGATTCCCTCAGTATCGGGCCCAAGCGCATCATCAATGATGACCTAAAAAGCCTGTCCATCATGCCGGGGCAGGTCGCCATCAATGCCTATGACTGGCAGCAACGGTATGCAGCGGGCGAAGGCATCAACAGCCCTGTGACAGAAGATGATCAGCCCACCTACCCGCCTGCGCCGGCCCTGTCCGAGCTGGTTGCCCATTCAAAAGCTCACTACACCTGGGATGGCTGGCAACTCAGGGAGATGGGCGCGGAATTGGCAAATAGGCTGCCGAACTTCCCGCATGAGGCAAAGACAGGGTTCTATGCCTATAAGGGCCAACAGGTAGCACAGGTCATCTGCCTGGACACAGCGCGGGGCAGTTTTGTCTGCACCATCGCGTACCCGCAGGAGGCCGCCGACACCTGGGGCACACGGTTTGTGCACACACTGAACTCGTTGGAACTGTTGAAGATGGACGCTGATTTGTGACACATGCAACCTGCATGAGCGGATCAGCACATGGAACAACAGAAGGTAATCATGATGAAGAGAGCGTTCATCCTTTGCTTGTGCCTGATTGGATTGTGCTGTGTACTGGTCCTTGCCCTGGCTGATGAAGGCCCGGAAGAAGCGCCCCTGCCGGAAGCGGTGAACGCCCTGTGCCAGGAACGCTATCCAGGGCATGTCATCACCGATTATTCCGGCTTTGGCAATGAACAGCAAGGCCGGTGGGCGCTGGTGCTGACCAAAGAAGGAAACCACGTATTGGTTGTGGCTGAAAAGGGGAAGGCAGGGCCTGCCTATCGTTTCACCATCGAAAACCCCACCGCCATCATGCCCGCGGACAGCCAGCCCAACGTGCTGATTGACACCGGCGGGGACGTGCTCTTTTTTAGTTTTTCAAAGGATGAATACCACTGGTCCTTCAATGCCACAAAGTCAGAGGACGGCTGGGGCGAAGTGGCGCTGATTCTCTATGCCCATTTGCCCGGGAGCGAGCAGTACTACGAAACGCCGATGTTTGTAAGGGAGGGGCAGCTCTTCTTTGAGCGTCTGGAAACAGATGGCAATGATAACATCCTGGAGAGTTACCCCTACCCACCCCTTCCCGTTCCCCAGCTGGTGGGGAAAATCGGCCTTGCTGATTTTGATTGGTCTGCCTTTCCCACCAGGCCAGCGGATTGGGTAGAAAGCTATGAGCAGCCAAACCCCGATGTTCTGGGTGCCTTGACACCCAAGGGATGGACGCATAAAGGGGCGCAAATGAACCTCAGCGGCATCTATGTCCTGGGACAGGATGAGCAAGGGCAGACGCGCCTGCTGCTGAAGCGCTGGCTGGCAAGCCCGGATGACTATCAAAGTGGATGCTATCGCGACACGGTATCAGCCCCGCTGCCTGAGAACATCCGGGTTCAGGCGCAGCCCCTGAGCCGTGGCGTTTCCCTGTATCAGGATTCGCAGAACAAGGCCTTCTCCTTTTTCTGTGACCATGACAATGTTTGGCGCTTATCCTTTGTGATGGCGCAGGATTGGTACGCGGCCAATCCCTATTTTTTGTTCCACCCTTCCTCGCCTGACACAACCTACTACTTTGGCACCTTCCCTCAAAGCGACATCAGGGCCATCAACCTTTCCGGCATTCCGAACACCTTTGAGGAGGCAAAGCAATTGCTGGACCAATCAGGCTGGGCCAAAGTCAACAACCCCAACCCCAAGGACCGCCTGCACCTGCGAGAAAGGCCGGAGCGCGGCAGCACCTCCCTGGGCAAGTTCTACAACGGTACCCCGGTCAAAGTGCTGGAGCGCAGGGGCGACTGGGCGCGTGTCCGCTTGGCCACCCTTGAGGGCTGGATGATGGCGAAGTACCTGGCTTTTGGAAAAGACATGAACCAGGTGCAACCTGCATTTCCCCAATTGGTCGGACTGGAGAGCCTGGAGAACACCCCCATGCCCCTCTATGCCCGTCCAGATGTGGACAGTCCGGTCATCGCAAGGCGCGAGATTGTTTATTATGTTTCCAGGGTTTGGATCATAGGCGTAGCAGGGGATGAATGGTTCTATGTCTACTATGTTGATGAGGACCTGGGCGGGTACATGAAGCAGGCGTGGTTCTGGGAGGGGAATGGGTGATTCTGATCAAGCCTGCGGGGTACACAGACAATAAAGGTTGAGCACACTGAAGCTTGCAACCTTGCACTAGACGGATAGGGCCGGGAAAGCCACTGGGGCGCCGCCGCCCGTCCCAGGCCCGGGAGTCAACTGTTTTCCAACCTGATCCGGTTCAGCAGCTTCATCACATCATTTTCCCCCCGGCCGAAGTAATCGTGCAGGCGCCGGTATTGTGCAAAGAGGCGGTCATACACAGCCTGGTGTTCGGGTATGGGCAGGTAGTCCTGCCCAGCAGGGGGCGCCATGGCCTTGATGGCCGCGTAGACATCGGGGTGCCCGCCGGCATCCCTGCCCGCTGCCGCAGCCGCCAGGATGGCGCTGCCCATGGCCGCCCCCTCCTGCATGGCCGGCACATGGACGGGCAGGCCCAGGATGTCCGCGTAGATCTGCATGGCCAGCGGGTTCTTTCGGCTGATGCCGCCGGTCACGCGCAGGGAGGAGACCTGCAGCCCCTGCCCCCGGTAGCCCTCCGTGATCAACCGGGCGCCAAAGGCCAGGGACTCCAGCAGCGCGCGGTAGATCTCCTCCGCCTTTGTATGCAGGGTCAGGCCAATCAGCAGGCCGTTCAGGTCCGCGTCATTGAGCATGCTGCGGTTGCCGTTCCACCAGTCCAGCGCCAGCAGACCTGATTGCCCGGGCCTGAGAACAGCCGCTTTGCGGCTGAGCAGCTCATGCGCGCTGATGCCCAGCCTGGCGGCCTCTTCCTTGTATTCGGCGGGCAGCAGGTGCGTGGTGAGCCAGGCCAGGTGGTCCCCAAAGCAGACCTGCCCGGCCTCATACCCGATGTAGCCGGGCAGGATGCCCTCCGGCGCCGCGCCGCAGATGCCCTCAACCGGCACCTGTTCCTCCCCCAGCAGCAGGTGGCAGCCAGAGGTGCCCAGGATGCTGAGCATCTGGCCCGGGCGGGTGAGCCCGGCTGAGGCGGCGCAGACATGCGCGTCCAGCATCCCCGCCGAGACGGCGATGCCTGCCCTCAACCCCAATTTCTCAGCGATGCCCTCGGCCAGCCCGCCCGCGCTTTCAAAGGGGGACAGCACCCGGCCGGCCAGCTTCTGTGCATGGAAGCCCTTCAGGCCCGGGTGGAGGGCTTTTAGAAAGTCCTCGCCCGGGTAGCCATCCTGCGCGCTGTACAGGGCCTTGTAGGCCGCGGCGCAGGCGTTGCGGCTGCGCTGCCCGGTCAGCGTCCAGACCACCCAGTCAGAGGCCTCGGCGAACAGGTCCGCCGCCTGGTACAGCGCCGGGTCCTCCATCAGCGTTTCCAGCGCCTTGGGCAGCATCCAGGTGGCGGAGACCTTGCCGCCATAGCGCTTCAGCCAGGGCTCCCCGCGCTCAAGCGCCAGCGAGGTGATCTGGTCGGCCTGGGCCTGCGCGGTCTGCTGCTTCCACAGCCGGGACCAGGCATGCGGCCTGCTGCGGTACGCTGGCAGCAGACAGAGGGGCATGCCGTCCGCCCGCAGGGTCATCACGGTGCTGCCGGTGACGTCCGTGCCCAGCGCGATGATGTCCTCAGGGGCCGCCCCGCTGTCCGCCAACAGCCGGGGCACGGTATAGGCCAGGGCGTCCAGGTAGTCCTGCGGATGGTGCAGCGCCCAGCCCGGCGGCAACCTGGTGCCGTCCGGCAGGGCCTGTTCCATGACCGCGTGGGGGTAGGCAAACTCGCACTGGGCGAGGACGGCGCCGTCCGCCCTGTCCGCCAGGATGGCCCTGGCGGACAGGGTGCCAAAATCAATACCGATGGTGAGCTTGGGCATCCCGGCCTCCTTTCTTTGTTGGCTGCCGGGCTTAGACCCTGTTGTCCATCAGGGCTTCCAGCAGCGCCCTGTCCACCTGGAAGCCGTCAATCAGCTCATACTTGGCGCCCGGCTTGTTGTGTTCCACCACGCCATAGGTGCCCTTAAAGTTCCACAGCGCGTAGCCAAACTCCAGCTCGCGGTAAACGCTGAGCAGGTCCTTCTGCCAGGCCAGCGCCACATCGCTGGGCGTTTTGTTGTAGCAGCCAAACTCGCCGATATGCACCCGGACCCCCTGGCTTTCCAGGTCCTTCCAGGGCTGGTAGAAGTCCAGCAAGGCCTTGCGATCCCAGTAGACGCCGTTAAGCGTGCAGGGGTAGGCAGGCTCCGGCCAGTCATATTCAAAATCCAGCCATTCGGCCTTGTAGTGGCTGACCGTGAATGGCTCATACCCGCGCCCGCTCTGGATGGCGCCGGTGTCCGCCAGCTCCGGCATCACATATTTGCAATCGATCCCGTCCAGCACGATCTCCCGCTGCGGGTCAATGTCACGGATGGCCTTGATGGTTGCCCGCATGATGGCCTCGTGGTTGTCCCGCGTCAGGCCGTATTTGCCGATGGCCGGCGGCTCATTGAGCAGGTTGAAGCTGAGCTTGTCGGAGGGCACACCCTTGAACTTTTTGGCAAAAAATGACCAAATGTGCACGAAGCCGCGCTGTGCCTCGTCATCCGTCCACAGGCTGTGCTTTTCCCGGTGGTTGTGGTTGGTGCAAAAGCCGGGCGCCCGGTGCATGTTCAGGCACATGTGCAGGCCGCGCTCGCTGCAGGCAGCCAGGTAGCTGTCAATCTGGTCCGTCACGGATTCGTCGATGGCCAGGTAATCAAAGTCCCTGGTCCAGAACTTGTAGTCCAGCGGCACGCGGATGAAATTGAAGCCGCGCTTGGCAATGAAGTCCAGCTCCTTCAGGTCCGGCGCCTTGGCCGGCTGGCCGTGGTGCTCAAACATCCATTGCATGTTGAAGCCGTATTTCCTCATGTCTGCTCCTTGTCAATCGTTCTCCCGGACATCCCCGGATGAAGGGAGGGCCGCGTCGCTGCGGCCCTCCCGGTTATATGGGGGTTACTTCCCCAGGAAGAGGTCAATCTGGCGCTGCGCTTCCTCGATGACCTTGTCAATCCCGGCGGCCTTCTGCTTGGCGACCAGGTTGGCCAGGTCCGCTTCCACGCTCTCGTTGATGAAGCCCCAGGACAGCGGGATTTCGTACTCTACCCAGATGTCGTTGAGGGCAGCCATCTCTGTTTGCAGGTCGGCGGTGTCAAAGTAGAAGCCGTAGAGGGTGGGGGCGTTGGACAGGGCGTCCATTTCCTTGTTGATGATGTCAACCGGGCGGTCCTCCGCGCGCTGGGGCATGGTGTTCTCCCTGTCGTAGAAGAACCAGCTGAAGGGATGCATGCCAAAGTTGATGGGCGCGTTGTCCGGGGAGATGCCCTCTGGCAGTTTGGGGAAGCCGTCTTCGCCCACCACATAGTGCTTGCCTTCCACGCCGTAGGCCAGCAGCCACTGGTAGTCCGCGCGGGTCAGCAGGGCGTTGATCACCTGCAGGGTGCGCTCGGGCTGCGTGCAGGTGGCGGCGATGGAGACGCCATCGTTGAGCACGTCATTCTTGTTGATGTGCCCGGAGGGGGACTTGGTATAGAAGTAGCCGATCTTCCAGTCCTTGTCGTAGTCCTCCACAAAGTTCATGCAGGAGTTGAAGTCCCCGGAGCCGGTGCCAAAGAAGGCGGACAGGCCCTGGCCGAAGGGGTGCTGATCCACTTCATTGACAAAGTCCTGCCCGGTCATGACGGAAGTATCCCAGAACCCCATGTCCTTCCAGGTGACCATGCGCTCAATCAGCTCTTTGTATTCCTCGGTCTCATACTTGAGCAGCAGCTTGGCTTCCGGGTCCTCGCGCTGGTAAACGATGCCGTACCAGTCAAAATCCCAGCCAGTTTTCTGGAACTGTGCGTAGCGCAGGATCAGGTTGTTGTTGACCGCGTCGCGGTTCGCGGTGGCGATGGCCGGGTCTTCTTCCTTGACCGCCTTCATGTAGGCTTCCAGGTCGTCCAGGGTCTCCAGCTTCTGGCCCTCTTCCAGCCCGCCCAGATCCGCCCGGTAGGCGAAGCCATTGGCGGTGCTCAGGCTCAGGCCGTCATGCGGGATGCCGTAGACCTTGCCGCGGTAGCTGGTCGCGTTCCAGACGGCGGGGTCCGCGATGCGGTACACATCCGGCGCGTAGTCCTTGACCAGGTCGGTGATGTCCATGTAGGCGCCTTTGGCGGCGAAGGAGTGGTAGTCGTTCCAGGAGGCGATGTAGGCGAAGTCAAACACCTCGCCGGAGGCGAACAGCAGGGGGTACTTGTCAAAGAACTCGCCCCAGTTGAAGAACTTGAACTCGATGGTCGCGTTGAACTCCTCCTTCAGCTTGGCGTTGAGCGCTTCCATCATCACATCGTTCTCGCGGGAGGGGTCACCGGGGACATAGCCCACGATGTGGGCCTCCTCGCTGATGTCAACCGGCGCGCCCTCGGCCAGCGCGGCCGGCAGCAGGCTGAGCAGCATCATCAATGCGGCCAGCAGGGAGAACAGCTTGGTCTTCTTGTTCATGGTCCGTCTTCCTTTCTTTTACTTGTTTTTTTGAGCGTGGGGGAGGCGCCCGCCTGAACCGTTTGCCTGCCCCGCGCCGTCATCCGTGTTTGCCTTATTTGCCCAGGAAGGCGTCAATCTGTTTTTGCGCTTCCTCCCGGACCTTGTCGATGCCGGCGGCCTTCTGCTTGGCGATCAGGTTGGCGATGTCCGCCTCCACGCTCTCGTTGATGAAGCCCCAGGTCAAGGGCATCTCATACTCAATCCAGATGTCGTTGAGGGCGGCCAGCTCCGTCGCAAGGTCGGCGGTGTCCAGGTAAAAACCATATAGGGTGGGCGCGTTGGCCAGCGCGTTCATCTCCTCTTCCAGCAGGTCGGCGGCGTCCTTCTCCTGGCGCTGCGGGAAGGTGCTGTCCCGGTCATACAGGAACCAGCTGAACGCGTGCATGAAGTAGTTGTAGGGCGCGTTGTCCGGGGTGATGCCGGGCGGCAGGGTGGGGAAGCCGTCCTCGCCGATGACGTAGTGCTTCTCCGGGATGCCAAAGCCAATCAGCCATTTGTATTCCGGCTGGGTCAGAATCAGGTTCATGGCCATCAGGGTGCGCTCAGGGTGCTTGGAGGTGGCGCTGATGGACACGCCGTCATTGAGAACATCGCCCTTGTCAATATGGCCGGAGGGGTACTTGACCCAGTGGAAGCCGGCTTCCCAGTCCAGGCCAAAGTCCTTGATGAAATCAATCGTGTTGCTGTAGTCGCCTGTCTGCCCGCCAAAGAAGGCTGACAGCCCCTGGCTGAAGGGATGCTGGTCCACTTCATTGACGAAATCCTGACCCACCATCACCGAGGTATCCCAGAAGCCCTCGTTTTTCCAGTCCGCCATCAGCTGGATGCCGTCGCGGTATTCCGGGGTTTCATACTTGGAGTACAGCCTGGCATCCGGGTCTTCCCGGTCATAGACCAGGCCATAGTAGTCAAAGGCCCAGCTGGTCAGGTTGCGCAGGCCGTAGCGCAGCATCAGGTTGTTGTTGGTGGCATCGCGCGCGGCGGTGGCCATCTCCGGGTTGTTCTTTTTGATGGCGCGGATGTAGTCACCCAGGTCCTCCAGGGTGACCAGCTCCTGCACGCCGTACTTCTTGCGCAGGTCCTCGCGGTAGACAAAGCCGTAAGCCGTGCTGATGTCCAGGCCGTCGTGCGGGATGCCGTAGACCTTGCCGTGGTAGCTGGTGGCGCTCCAGACCGCCTGGTCCGCGATGCGGTACACGTCCGGCGCATAGGCCTTCACCATCTCCGTGATGTCGGCAAAGGCGCCGCGCGCCGCGTGGGCGTGGAAATCAGCCCAGGAGGCGATGTAGGCGAAGTCAAACACTTCACCGGAGGCCAGGATGAGGGGGTATTTCTCAAAAAACTCACCCCAGTTGAGGAACTTGAACTCGATGGTGGTGTTGATGTCCTCCTTCAGCTTGGCGTTGAGGACCTTCATCATCTCATCGTTCTCGCGCGAGGGGTCGCCCGGGATGTAGCCGACCAGGTGCACCTCCTCGCTCAGGTCAATCGGCGGCAGCTCCGCTTCCGCGCTGGCCGCGGGCAGGCCGGGCAGCATCAGCGCCAGCATCAGCGCCAGCGCCAGGATTCTCAAGCTGTTCCTGCGGTTCATTGGTAAGTCTCCTTCCGTGTTGTTATGTTGTGCCATCAGCCTTTGACAGCGCCGATGGTTACGCCCTTGACAAAGTATTTCTGGATGAAGCTGTACAGGAACATGATGGGGGCCGCCGCGACAACGGCCATGGCCAGCTTGATCGTCTCGCCCGGCAGGTCCAGCTTGGGCATATTGAAGTCCTTGGACCGGGCCGCGATCTGTGCCAGCGCGTTCATGGTGTTGAGCATCTTGTACAGCTTGTACTGCAGAGGCACCAGCTGCTCCTGGTCGATGAAGAGCATGGGGGTGAACCAGTCGTTCCAGTAGGTGATGGCGGTGAAGAAGCCGATGGCCATGAGTGCTGGCACCATCAGCGGCATGGCGATGCGCACATAGACGGTGAATTCGCCCGCCCCATCGATTTTCGCCGACTCAATCAGGGAATCCGGGATGTTGTTCTTCATGAAGTTGCGCAGCAGCAGCAGGTTCCACACGCTGACAAGCCCGGGCAACACCAGCGCCAGGGGGTTGTTCTTCATCTGGTAGTGGTTGACCATAACGATGTAATAGGGCACCAGGCCGCCGTTGAACAGGGTGGTGAAGTAAAAGACAAAGGCGACCTTGTTGCGGTGGCCGAAGTTCTTGCGCCCCAGGGCATAGGCGGCCATGGAGCACAGCAGCAGGGAAAGGACGGTGCCCGAGGCCGTCACGATGACGGAGACGCTGAAGGCGCCCAGCATCACGTCCGGTGCTGCGAACAGCACGTCATAGGCGCGGGTGGAAAAATCACGGGGCCAGAGGGTATATCCGTGCACGATGATGGCGCTTTGGGCGCTCAGGGAGCCGGAAATCATGATCAGGAAGGGCGCCAGGCAGAACATGGCGAACAGGGCCACAAAGGAGTAGGCGATGATGTTCAGCAGCAGCCTGTCCTTGTGCATCTTCTTGCGTTTGCGGCGCGGTGCGATCTGTGTGGTCATCTGCGTCCTCCTCAAAACAGCGCGTAGTCCGGCTCAATCCGCTTGACCAGCAGGTTGACAATCAGAATGAACACGAAGCAGAACAGCGACTGGAAGAAGCCGGCCGCGGAGGACATGCCGATGTCGTTGGTGCGCATCAGGGTGCGGAAAACATAGGTGTCAATGATGTCGGTGGATTTGAACAGCAGCCCGTTGTTGCCAATAATTTGATAAAACATGTCAAAATCACCCCGCAGGATACCGCCCAGGTTCAGCAGGGTCACGATGACGATGGTGGGCTTGAGCATGGGCAGGGTGATGTGCCAGATCTCCTGGAACACGTTGGCGCCGTCCAGCTTGGCGGATTCATAGCACTCCTGGTCTATCCCCATGATGGCCGCGAAGTAGATGATGCTGCCAAAGCCCGCCGTCTTCCAGATGCGCAAAACCGGCAGCAGCCAGTACCAGATGCCGGTCTTGGTGTACACATCAACAGGCGCCTCGCCCAGGGCCTTCATCAAGGTGTTGATGACGCCCAGGCGCGGGTGCACCATGTTGTAGAAGATGGTGCTGATGATGACCCAGGACATGAAGTTGGGCAGGAAGGTGGCGGACTGGGCGATCTTCTTGAACCACTTGCTGCGCACCTCGCTGACCAGGATGGCCAGCAGCACCGCGAACACCATGCCCATGATGATGAAGATGATGTTGTACAGCAAGGTGTTGTTGATGAGCAGGCCCAGCTTGCCCGAGCGGAAGAGGAACTGGAAGTTCTTCATCCCGCTCCAGGGGCTGCCCCAGATGCCGTCGCGGTAGTTGTAATCCTTGAAGGCCACGATGATGCCGAAAAGGGGGATGTAGGAAAACGCGAACAGCACCGCGAAGGCGGGCAGCACCATGGCGTAGAAGACGCTGTAGCTGTGCGTGCGCGCCAGCCGGCTTGCCCTGGACCTGGCGGCCGGGTGCCCGTGTACAAGAGAAACCCGCTTGCTCAAATTGTTACCTCCTGGAATATATCAGTCAACAGGCCGGTTTGATGAAGCCAACAGATAAAACGCGACCATATTTCACATCGATAAAAGTGTAGGATGTATGCATATTGCAAGTCAATAGGAAGTTCTTACGCTCCTGTTCTAGCACAATCTTACTGTCACCGCCTGTTCCCGTGCCGGGGCGCGGAAAACAGGGGAAGAAAGAAAAGCAGGAAGCTTACAGGACAAGCACCTTGTACGTGCCTGCCCAAGAGCCTGCCGCCTTGACTTTGCGCGCCGGTTTGGGATATAGATAAATATACGCAATGATGCAAACCTGTTGCACCCGGCCGGCCATCGCGGCCCCGCGCAGCGCGGTTGTGTGCCGGAACGGGTTGATTGAGGTGAATGGATGTGAAGTTAAACGTTTCGCTTGCCCAGGTGCCGGTCTATGGCCAGGTGGGCAGCAATGTCAGCGTGCTGCGGGAGGCAGTGCGCCGGGCGGCGGATGAAGGGGCGGACATCCTGCTGACCCCGGAGGGCGCGCTGTCCGGCTACACCCACCTGTTCAACCGGCAGGAGACGCTGGAAGCTCTGGCGGAGATCACCGCCCTGGCCCGTGAGCACAGCCTGGGCCTGGCCCTGGGCACCTGCATGGAGGAGGAGGGCAGGATCTACAACCAGCTGCGCTTCTACCTTCCCACGGGAGAATACCTGGGCTGCCACACCAAGACCCTGCTCTGCGGCAGCACGGAAGGCCCGCTCAAGGGCGAGATCACGGTGTTTTCCACCCTGCCCCTGCGCGTGTTTGATTTTCTGGGCGTGCCCATCGCCGGGCTCATCTGCAACGACATGTGGGCCAACCCGCTGTGCACGCCGGACCCCAACCCCTACCTGTGCAGGCAGCTGGCGCGCATGGGCGCCAGGATCATCTTCCACGCCGTCAACGGCGGGCGGGATGACAGCGCGTTCACCCAGGAGACGGCCAAGTGCTTCCATGAGGTAAACCTGCTAATGAACGCGCGCGCGGACAACCTGGTCATCGCGACGGTGGACAACGCCGAGCCCGAGCATCTGGGCGTGTCCTCCCCCGGCGGCGTGGTGACGCCGGCAGGCTGGGCGGTCAAGCTTCCGGACAAGGGGTCACAGCAGCTTTGCCATGAGATTGATTTGCGGGCCTTCGCGGAGGCGCGCAGGTCACCCTATGGACTATGAAAACGGAGGGAACATGATGCGGGAACAGACGATGGAGGCCGTTTACAGCCGGCTGCGGCAGGCCTCCGCCCAGATTGCCATTGTGGACACGCACGAGCACCTGCCCACGGAGCAAGCCAGGCTGGCACAAAGCCTGTCCTTTACCGAGCTCTTCCGCCACTACACCGAAAACGATGTGTATGCCTGGGGTATGAGCGAAGCGGCCTGCGAAGAGATGTACAGCGAGGCCACTTCCCTTGAACGCAAGTGGGAGCTGTTTGAGCCGGTGTACCGGCACATCAGGAACGGCAGCTACGCGCATGCGGCCAGGCTCACCATGGCCAGGTTCTTCGGCATGGATGACCTGAACAGCCTGGAGGATGCCCGCCTGGTCACAGAGCGGATGCGGGCGGCCAACACCCCCGGTTTGTATGGCAGGGTGCTCCGGGATGCCTGCGGCATTGACACCTGCCTGGTGTTCAACAATGAATGGCATTCAGACAGCATGATGCGGCTGGTGTGGCTGTCGGACCATTTCGCCGAAATTGGCTCCATGGATATGCTGCGCGCGCTGTCCGGGGATGTGGGCGGCGTGCACGTGGAGCTGGATGACTATGTCAGGGGGCTGGAGGCCTTCTTTGCCAGGCAAAAGGAAAAAGGGATTGTGGGCATCAAGTTTCTGTTCGCCTACAAGCGCGACCTGTGCTTCGGCCTGCCGGACCGCCTGGCAGCGGAGGGCCTGTACCGCCGGGTCACCCTGGAATCCCTGGGCTGGAGGCCCAGCGTGCTGGGCTATGATGAGATGAAGCCGCTGCAAAACTACCTGGTGCACCAGATGCTGCGGATCGCGGGCACGCTGGACCTGCCGGTTGTCTTCCACACCGGCATCCAGGCAGGCAACTGCAACAAGCTCAGCAACGCGCGCTTTGAGGAGATGTGGGCCCTCTTCCTGCGCTACCCAGCCACCCGCTTTGTGCTGCTGCACACCGGGCTGCCCTGGGTTGACGAGGCCATCCACATGGCCAAGTACTTCCCCAACGTGTTTGTGGACCTGGCCTGGGTTCATCTGATTTCGCCGGAAATCGCCAAGCGTGCCTTGCGTACCTGCGTGGACATGCTGCCCAGGAACAAGGTGCTGGGCTTTGGCGGGGACTACAACTTTGTCGAACTGGTGTACGGGCACCTGGAGCTTGCCCGGGACAACATCGCCCGCGCGCTGGCAGAAAAAACCGCAGACGGGCAGATGAGACCGGAGGACGCGCTGGCCTGGCAGCAGGCCCTGCTTTCAGACAACGCCCGGGCGCTGTACAGGCTGTGAGGGACGGGGCAGGCCCCGGCGCGGCCGGCGGCCCTGCCCCTGACCCGGAGGTCGTATGATCAGGCTGTTGATAGTGGATGATGAGCAGATTACCAGGGAGGGCCTGAAAACCTTTGTTCCCTGGGCGCAATACGGCATTGAGGTGGCCGGCGAGGCGGCGGACGGCCTGGACGCCCTGCGCGCGGCGCAGGACATCAGGCCGGACATCATCCTGTGTGATGTGCGCATGCCCCGGATGAACGGGATTGATTTCGCCTTCAAGGTCAAGGAGATGCTGCCGCGGTGCGGGTTGGTGTTCATCAGCGGCTATTCCGACCAGGAATACCTCAAAGCCGCCATTAGGCTTGGCGCTGTTGACTATGTGGAGAAACCGCTGGACCTGGAGGACCTGGGCAGGGTGATGCAGGGGCTGGCAAAACAGATCAAGTCAGAGCGCGAGGAGAGGCTGCGCCCCTACCTGTCCGTCCTGGAAGCGCACTTTGGCCTGAACCCGGAGGGCCTGCGCTTTGAACTGGCAGGCGGCGGCCAAACAGGGCCGCTGGATTTCCTGGGCGGTTCGGGCTTCAGGTACCTGCTCATCCGCTTTGGCAGCCAGCCAGAAGATCAGGTGGCTAATGAGCTGACCAGCCAGCTGGCCGGGCTGGGTCTGGACGCAGCCGGCCGGTTGATCGGCCCGGATGAGCTGCTCATCCTGACCCGGGGCGCAACAGGGCAGGCACTGCAGGGTGTTTCTGACTGCCTGCGCGGGCTTGCCGGGCAGCATTGGCATGCCGGGGCCAGCATGTCGGCGGACCATGTGGACGGCCTGGCGGATATCCGCCTGCAGGCCGCGGAGGCGCTGGAGGCCTCCGGGTTGCGCCGGCCAGGTGGCTTGGTCTTCTATGAATCCCTCAACACCCTGGCCTTCACGCCGGATGACACGGACAGCCTCCGGGCGTTTGAGCAAAGCCTTGAACAGCTGGATTATCCCGCGGCCAGCGCGCAGGTGGCGCGACTGCTGGATCAGGCCGCGGCCGCGCACCGGACCCAGGGCCAGCTGATCCGCGACATCCTTCATGGCATGTGCCAGGCCCTGGATGCGTTTTTCGCGGGCGGCAGGCTGTACCCGGACGAGGGCACGGGCGACTGGCTGCAGCGGTTGATGGAGGAAGCACGGCAGGGGAGCGCCTGGAAGGCGGCCCAGGAACTGAGCGGTTTTCTGGGCAGCCTGGGGGAGACGGCGGCGGGCAACCCTGGCCAGCACCCCATGGCCAAGCGGGTGACGGGCATCCTCCGCCGGCGCTGCCTGGAAGATGTCAGCCTGCTGGACATCGCGGAGGAGGTGGGGCTGTCCTCCAACTACCTGTGCTCCATGTACAAGCGGGAGACCGGGGAAACCATCCTGCAGGCCCTGCACAGGCTCAGGCTGGAAAAGGCCTGCGCGCTGCTGGGCAGCAGCGGGTTAAAGGTCTATGAGGTCGCCTACGCCTCCGGCTTTGCCGACCCCAGCTATTTTTCGCGCATGTTCCGCAAATACATGGGCATGACACCCAATGAGTACCGGAAGCGCCAGCTGCCGTGAGCACATTGTTCAAACGCCTGATCAACAGGTTCAACCTCCTGGGCATGTCCACCAAGATTTTCCTGTCCTTTTTGATGATTACAATCATCCCCATGAGCCTGGTGGTGGGGGGCCTGTACAGCAACCTGCGCGCTGCAAATGCCCAACGCGTCGCCTATTCGGCGGACCACGCCTTTGCCCAGGCCCAGTCGGTGCTGGACGCCAAGGGCAGCTACGCCAAGGAAATGATTGAGCTGCTGTTCATGAACGAGATTCTGCAGCGCTTTGTCAACAACCCGACAGCGGCCTATGCCCGGAACTATGGTCTGCAGCTGCTGGATTTCTCCAAGCTGATCAAGCAGGCCAACAGCATCGTGGGCAGGGGAGAGATCGTGCGCTTCAAGCTGTACATCCCGCCTGACCGCATCCATGCCGGTGAGCGGGTGACCTGCTTCAGCATTGAGGACATCGCGCAGGAGCCCTGGTACGCCGCGCTGAAAAGGCGGCCTGACCAGCCCATCTGGCTGGCTCCGGAGGCGGGCCCGCAGCGGAACAAACCGGCGGATCATGTCCTCCCGGTGGTGCGCCTGGTCAAGGACATCAATGATTTGAGCCGCGGCAGCGGCGTCATCCGGCTGGACCTGGACCGTGGTGAGATCGCCGCGCTGCTGGAAAAGACCAAGGTGACCAGCGGCACGGCGGTCACCCTGCACAATGGGCTGGGGGACTTGGTGTATTCCACCTCAGCGGCCTTTGAGGCCTTGCCGCCCGCCTCGCCCGCCCCAGTCGGCCAGCCGGCGGAATGGACGACATACAGGGCGAACGGACGCCAGTACATGGTGCGCGGCAGCGTCATTGATGCCACCGGCTGGGTGCTGGGCATGTACATCCCCAGACAGGATTTTTACCTGCATGGGGCCATCAGGCTTGAGTGGGTTATCCTGCCGCTGGCCATCCTGCTGGTGACCTACCTGTCCGCCTTCATCATCTCCAGGCTCAGCACCCTGCGCCTCAAAGCCCTGGTCTCCCACATCCACCGCGCCGGGCGCGGGGACTTCACGCCGATGCTGTTGCCCGAAAGCAAGGATGAGATCGGCCTGATTGAGCAGAATTTCAACCAGCTGCTGGAGCGGGTGGAGCAGCTGATGGACAGGCAGTTCGACCTGGGCCAGCAGATCAAGGCGGCGGAGCTGCGCTTCCTCCAGTCGCAGATCAATCCCCATTTCCTGTACAACACCCTGGACCTGATCGCCTGGTACGTCCACATGGGCAGCCTGGATGAGGTGCTCGGGGTGGTCAGGGACCTGTCGGTGTTCTACAAACTCAGCCTGAGCCGGGGCGAGGATGAGATCGCGCTGCAAGACGAGCTTCAGCATGTCCGGATGTACGTCAGCATCCAGAACAGGCGCTTCTCCAACGGCATCAGCCTGGACATCCGCGCGCAGGAAGACCTGTTGGACTGCCTGATCCTCAAGGCCACCCTGCAGCCCATCGTGGAAAATGCCATCTTCCACGGCATCATGGAGAAGGAGAGCAAAGCCGGCACGGTCCGCATCGAGGTGAGGGAGGAAGGGGCCGACATCCGGATTGTGGTCAGCGATGACGGGAGCGGGATGAGCCGGCAGAAGCTGGCGCAGATCAGCCTGCAGCAGGCGGTGGAGGCCGGCTCCTATGGCATCCACAACATCCAGGAGCGCTTTGCCGCGATGTACGGCCCGCCTTACGGGCTGACCTTTGAAAGCCAGGAGGGCAGGGGGACCCGCGTCAGCCTGCTGCTGAAGAAAAAGCGGCCTGCCGTCACTGACCGTAAGATTGTGCTATAAATAGGTAAAACGTTCATTCTTTTCGCGGGCGCTTTCTTCTATAATGGAGGCAGCATTGTAATACTGGGAGATTGGTTACCTGTTTCCACCCCCACCCTGTCCGGTTTTTGAAGCTTCCAGACGACACGAAGATCCAGGCCCTCTCATCATCAGGGGGCAAGCCATGTGGAATCACCGCTCCCAGCGCTATTGCACAAGCCCCGCGCACACCCACTGATTCGCAGATGCCGCAGGCGGGCGCGGCCGGTGCCGGAGGACACCAAGGGACTGACGTTTGAACCGCCTGGCTGTATGCCGCCAGGCGGACAGCGCGAACAAGGCTGTTGCGGGGCGGGGCACCCGGGCCTGGCAGCAGCCAACACTGCATCACCGGGTGCGAAGTACATCAAAGGAGCGACGTATGAGAGCAGTCAGGTTTCTGGGAAACGGCGTGGCCGACGTGGCGGAGGTGCAGGACCCCAAGCGGGAAGCGGGCGAGGTGTACATCAAGGTGATGTCCAGCGCCCTGTGCGGCAGCGAGAACAAGGGATACTTCGGCGACCATTCCGGCAGGCCGGGCGGCTATTACATCCCCGGGCACGAGATGTCCGGTGAGGTGCTGGACCCCGGCGCCGCCAAAGGGCTGGCAAAGGGAGACCGGGTCGTGGTGCAGATCATGGACGGCTGCGGCAAGTGCCCCTACTGCAAGAACGGCACCTACCAGTTTTGCGAACAGCTCAAATATGAGGGCGGCTCGCACGCGCAGTACATCTCCCTGCCGGAGAAATGCGTGATCAAGGCGCCGGATGACATCGACTACGACATGCTGGTGCTGCTGGGCGGGGACACCGTGGGCGTTGCCAACCGCGCGGCCAATCAGCTGGACCTGCGCCCCGGCATGTGGGTGTTTGTGTCCGGCGCCGGCCCCATCGGCCTGGGCGTGACCGCGCTGCTCAAGTACAAGGGCTGCAAGGTGGTGGTCAGCGAGCCCTCCGCCTACCGGCGGGATTACATTGTCAAACATGCCGGCGCCGATCTGGTGCTGGACCCCGCCGTGGATGACCTCAAGGCCAGGCTGCGGGAGCTCAGCGACGGCATCGGGCCTGAAATCATCATCGAGTGCTCCGGCAACCCCAGGGCGCAGTTGCAGGCGCTGGAGCTGGTGCGCTGCGGCGGCACGGTCATGCTCTGCGGCGAGAACTACGAGGGCCTGACCATCGTGCCCTCCAACCACATCATCCACAAGGAGGTCACCCTCAAGGGCGCCTTCTATTTCACCGCGGATGACTTTGTTGACATCGTGAAGATGTACCGGGACGGCCTGGACGTCTCCGGCCTGGTGAGCCACAAGGTGCCGCTGGACGGCGCGCCGGACATCATCCGCGAGTTTTCCCAGGGCAAAACCGGCAAGGTCATCATCCACCCGCAGGAATAGGGCGGGGCGGCAAACGCCGTGACGGCGTCCGGCCCCGGGCGTCGTTCTGGCATGAAAAGGAGGGATTCACCATGAGACTGGGCGGACCAATCCTGGAAACCTATCACACCCCGGAGGAGTTTGTGGGGCTGCACCGGCAGAAGGGCTATACCGCGGCCTACTGCCCCAAAGACTTGAAGGCGGGGGACCACGCCGCAATCAAGGCCTACCGCGATGCCTTGCGCGACAGCGACATTGTGCTGGCGGAGGTGGGCGCCTGGAGCAACCCCCTCTCGCCGGACAAAAAAGTGGCGGACCAGGCAGTTGCCCACATGATTGAGCGGCTGGAACTGGCCGAGGAGCTGGAGGCCGCCACCTGCGTGAACATCGTGGGTTCCTGGCACGAGAGCCACTGGTACGGCCCGGCCGCGGCCAACTTCGGCCAGGCCTTCTTTGACAAGGCGGTGGAGGTGGGGCAGAAGGTCATCGACGCGGTCCGGCCGAAGAAAACAAGGATGTCGTTTGAGATCATGCCCTACAGCTTTTTGGACGGGGCGGAGGGCTACCTGGAGTACCTGAAGGCCCTTGACCGGGACGCGGCCGCCGTGCATTTTGACCCGGCCAACTGCATTCATTCCCCCCGGCTCTTTTTTGACAACGCGGCCTTTCTGGCCCGGCAGTTTGATCTGCTGAAGGACCGCATTGTTTCCATTCACCTCAAGGACCTCTTCCTCCATCCGGATCCGCCCAACGTGCACCTGGAGGAGGTGCCCATCGGCACCGGCGGCCTGGATTATGTGTCCCTCCTGAAGGTGCTCAGCCAGCTGCCGGAAAACGTCCCTGTCATGCTGGAGCATCTTCCGGATGAACCCACCTACAAACAGGCGGCAGCGGCCGTGCGCGCGTTTGCCACGCAGGCGGGCGTGCGGCTGTACACCCAATAAAGACAGAAAGGGAGAACACCATGCCTAAGATTGCCATCATCGGAGCGGGCAGCATCATCTTCTGCAAGACCCTGCTCAACGACCTGTTCACCGTTCCAGCCCTCAGCGGCTCCACCTACGCCCTGATGGGGCCTACCATGTGGAAGCTGGAAAAGATGAAGACCTACGCCGACCAAATCATTGAGAAGAATGACCTGGACGCGCATGTCTACTGCACCACGGACCGCCGCGAGGCTTTGAAGGACGCCAAGTACGTCATCCTGATGTTCCAGGTGGGCGGCGTGGAGGCCTTCAAGTACGACTATGAGATCCCCATGAAGCACGGTGTGGACCAGTGCATCGCGGACTCCCTGGGGCCGGGCGGCGTCTTCCGCGCCCTGCGCACGGCCCCCGTGCTGCTGGGCATCGGCGAGGACGTGGCCGAGCTGTGCCCGGATGCCTACGTGCTCAACTATGTCAACCCCATGGGTGCTGTGTGCACCACGGCGGGCATGGCGACCAACATGAAGATGGTGGGCCTGTGCCACGGCGTCCAGACCACCCTGGACCTGATTGCCGGCTATACGGATGTGGATAAGGATGAGATTGACTACCTCTGCGCCGGCATCAACCACATGGCCTGGTTCCTGAAGCTGGAGAAGGACGGTGTGGACCTCTACCCCAAGCTGAAGGCCAACTTTGAGAAGCCCGAGTACTACAAGAACGAGAAGGTGCGCGGCGAGGTCATGCGCCACTGCGGCTACTTCATGACCGAGTCCACCGGTCACCTGAGCGAGTACCTGCCCTGGTTCCGCAAGACCCAGGCGGCGCTAGACCGCTACTGTGACGAGCCGGACTTTGGCGGCGCCAGCGGGGCCTACTACCATTATTCCGCGATGGTGGCGGAGAAGTTTGCCACCACGGATGTGCTCTCCATCGAGTCCGGCGTGCTGGAGCCCCGCAGCAAGGAGTATTGCTCCTACATCATCGAGGCGCTGGAGACCGGTGTGCCCTTCTACTTCAACGGCAACGTGAAGAACGAGGGCTACATCACCAACCTGCCCCAGGACGGGACGGTGGAGGTGCCGGTCTATGCGGACCGCAACGGGCTGCACCCGCTGCGGATTGGGCGGCTGCCCACCCACCTGGCCGCGATGAACCAGTCCAACATGACGGTGCAGGCGCTGGCGGCTGAGGCGGGCATCAAGGGCGATCCGGAGCTGGCCTTCTGGGCGGTGGCGATGGACCCGCTGACCAGCGCGGTGCTGACGCTGAAGGAAATCCGCGACATGGTCATCGAGATGTTCGAGGCGGAGGCCAAGTGGCTGCCGCAGTTTGAGGGCAAAAAGCTCAAGCGGATCGACCACATTGAGATTCCTGAGGGGACGGTCGGCGCGCCGGTTCCTGTGGACCCGGCCCTGGCCATCAACGCGCGCTTTGGCAAGCTGGGCAGCTGACCCGGCTGCATCAACCCGGTTACAAGGCTGGAATGCCTTGAGAATAAACAAGGAGGAACATTTATGGAATCCACGGGACGCAAATTCAGGCTCATGCTGGCGTATGCCCTGGTGCTGATGCTCCTGGCGTCAAGCTTCGCCGGCGCTGTTCGGGCGGAGGCGGTTGACTGGATTACCGCAGAGGACATCTCCGACATGCCGGAGACCACCATCCGCTACTGGTTCTATGAAAGCCCCGAGCTGACCGCGCTGGGCGCCAAACAGATTGAGGAGTTCCAGGCGCTCTACCCCAACATCAAGGTGCATGGCAGCACGGCGCCGGACAACACCGACAACGAGATGCTCATGCCCTATGTCACCTCCCGCACCAACTCCAACATCCACCAGTCCGTCAACAATGAGGACCTGTGGTACATCGACCACGGCCTGCTCTATCCGCTGAGCAACTTCCCGGATTTTGAAGAGGTCTTTGCCCGCTATGACCCGGACCTGAACTACCGCTGGAAGGACGGCAATGTCTATTCCATCTCCTGGTACCACACCCCCATGCTGATGTACTACAGCAAGGAGTTGCTCAACAGCGTGGGCTGGGACCGTGCGCCGGAAACCTATTCCGAGTTCTTTGAGATTGCCCAGAAAATCAAGGACCTGGGCACCGGCAAGTGGATGATGTCCCCGGCCATTGGTGAGGAATGGTGGCAGTGGGAGTTTGCCGTGCAGCCCTTCTACATCGCCGCGACCGGCTCCAGCCAGGTCATCAGCGAGGATGGCACCAAGGCCATCTTTGACAGCGAGAAGGGCGTCAAGGCCATTGAGTTCTTTGAGACCCTGGTCAAGAACGACTACGCCCTGATTGAGAACGCGGACATCAGCCCCTTCCAGACCGGCCAGATTGCGGCCGTCATCGAGGGCAGCTGGGAAATCCGCTCCATCAAGGACAACGCGCCTGTCGGCTTTGAGTACTTTGTCGGCCCTGTGCCCATCCCCGATGGCCAGGAGCGCGGCCCCTATGACACCTTCTCCTTTGTGCGCAACCTGTGCATCATTGAAGAGTTGGGCGTGCCCGAGGGCGAGGAGCGCGACCGCGTGCGCCGTGCCTCCTGGGAGTTCCTGAAGTTCCTCATTTCCGATGAGCAGATGGCGCAGCATTTCAACGCCAGCGGCGACATCCCCTGCACGGTGGACCTGCTGGAGAACCCGCTGTTCGCCCCGGTGCTGGAAGGCTATGGCGATGTCATGAAGCAGTTCATGGAGCTTGGCAAGAACGGCATTATCGGCGACATGAACTCCATCTATGAGGTGGAGGTCATGGACAAGATGCAGCAGGCCTACCTGAAAGTCATCCACGGTGTGGCAATCGCGAAGGACGCCCTGGCCCAGGGGGTCGTGGAAGCTGACGAGGTTCTGGAAAAAGGCAGATAAGCAACACTGGTTCAACAGCCGGGAGGCCGCGCCGCGGCCTCCCGGCCCGGAATGACAAGGAGGTGAGGTTACCTTATGAGCTATATCCGGGTGACCGGGGACAGCGCACAGTCCAGACCGGAAAAGCGCAAGCGCTGGGACAGGATTGCCCTGCTGTTTATCGCCCCCTATGTCATCTTCACGCTGACCTTCCTGATTTACCCGCTGGGCATGGCCATCATCGGCAGCCTGGCCAAATGGGACATGATTTCCAATTCCTTCGTGCAGTTCACGGGGCTCAGCAATTATGTCAGGCTGGTCAATGATCCCAAGTTTTGGCAGTCGGTGCTCAACTCGCTCATCTATTTCGTGGTCCAGATTCCGCTGGCCATCGTCGGCGGCATGTTTGTGGCCAACCTGCTCAACAAGAAGATCATCGCGCGGGATCTGTTCCGCGGGCTGTACTTCCTGCCTGTCATCACAGGCTCCGTGGTGCTGGCCATCCTCTGGCGGTGGATGTACCAGTCCTCCAACGGCATCATCAACTACCTGCTCTCCCTGATTGGCGTTGAGCCGGTGAAATGGCTGACGGACGCCAGCATCACCATGCTGTCCATCTCGCTGATGAAGGCCTGGATGGACGTGGGCTTTTACACCATCGTGTTCCTGGCCGGCTACCAGTCCATCAGCGCTGAGCTGCTGGACGCGGCCAAGGTGGACGGCGCCAATGATATCCAGGTGTATTTCAAGATCAAGCTGCCGCTGCTCAACCCCACCATCGTCTTCTGCATCATGATGGCGACCATCTGGGCCTTTCAGATCTTCAACGAGCCCTACATCATGACGGGCGGGGGGCCGCTGGGCAGCTCCACAACCATGACCCTGCTGCTGTACAAGGTCGGCTTCATTGAGCACAACATGGGCTACGCGTCCACCATCGGTGTCGCGATCGGCATCATCATCTTTGTGACCAGCATTTTGGAACGCCGGCTGTTTGAAAGGGAAATCGAATGACGATCAGAGCGCGTGCCATCAACAGGGGAAGGGGAACCCCCGGCCTCTGGTCAGTGCTGGGCAAGGTGCTGATGTACCTGGTGCTCATTGGGGGGGCCATCTCCTCACTTTTCCCCTTTTACTGGATGATTTCCTCCTCCTTCAAGATTACCAATGAAATCATGCAGGTGCCTCCCAACATCATCCCCACCAGCCTGGTGCTGGACAATTACCACTATGTCTTTTCCACCATGAACGTCTGGCAGACCTTCCTCAACAGCCTGATTGTATCCGGCAGCACCGTGTTGCTCAACGCGCTTTTCTCGGGCATGGTGGCCTACGCCCTGGTCAAGCTGGTGTTCCCGGGCAGCAAGCTGCTGTTCATGCTGGTGCTGGCCTTCATGATGATACCGGGCCAGCTCATGACGGTGCCGCTATTCCTTCAAATCAACCGGATGGGCTTGCTGGGCACCTACCCGGCGATGTTCCTGCCGGGCGCAGTCAGCTCCTTTTCCATCTTCCTCTTCCGCCAGGCCATGCTCAGCGTGCCCAATGACTATATTGACGCTGCCAAAATTGACGGCAGCAGCCACATCTACATCTTTTTCCGCATCATCATGCCGCTGATCGTGCCCACGCTGATCACCGTGATCATCATCAACTTCTTCTGGTCCTGGAACAGCTACCTCTGGCCCATGATGGTGACCGTGGGCAAGGACCACATGGCCACCATGCCGGTGGCGCTGGACCGCTACCGCACCCTGCATGCCGTGCGCTGGGGGGCCACCATGGCAGGCTGCGTGCTGACCGCCGCCCCCATCATGGTGCTGTACCTGATCCTGCAGCGGCAGTTCATCGAATCCATTGCCCTGAGCGGCATCAAGGGATAACTTCAACCCATCAATCTGCCAGGAGGACAAAGGCATGAAAAGATCCGAACTCAATCTCCTGATCCGCGAGGCCATCCGCTTTGTGGAAGGCCGGGGCATCCCGCTGCCGCCCTTTGCCCACTGGACGCTCAAGGACTGGCAGTCCTTTGACCCTGCCTGCCAGGAGATTGTGGACAACATGCTGGGCTGGGACATCACGGATTTTGGCAGCGGGGATTTCTACAAGGTGGGCCTGCTGATCTTCACCTTCAGGAACGGCAACTTCCACAAGCGCGAGCAGTACCCCAAGATGTACGCGGAGAAGCTGCTGCTGGTGGACAAGGACCAGGAGCTGCCCTTCCACTTCCACTGGAGCAAGATGGAGGACATCATCAACCGCGGCGGCGGCGACCTGGTCATGCAGGTGTACAACTCAAAGGAAAACGGCGAGTTTGATGACAGCGATGTCCACCTGGCCATGGACGGCCGGCAGGTCACCGTCAAGGCGGGCGGCACGGTCATCCTGAAGCCCGGCCAGAGCGTCACCCTGCGGCCCGGCCAGTACCACTGCTGGAAGGCGGTCAATGACAAGGTGATGCTCTTTGAGGTCTCCTCCACCAATGACGACAATATCGACAACCGCTTCCACACTGCCAAGGGGCGCTTCCCCACCATCGAGGAGGATGTGGCGCCTGAATACCTGATTTTCCGGGACTACCCACAGTTCATCAAGCTTCGGGGCTGATTGAGCCCCGCATCAAGACGAAACGCCCAGCCGAAAGGCGGCGGAAATAATTACCATCTGGAGGACCGTATGAAAAAGTTGGCAACCCTGCTCGCACTTCTTCTAATCATGTCCCTCGCTGTGCCGGTGCTGGCGGAGGACACGGTGACTGTCATGCACCTGACCAACCTGCAAAACCCCGCCTCCGACGCGCCCATGTCCGCCCAGAACATGGGCGAGCTGGCCGCCCTGCAGGAATTCCTGGCGGCCAACCCCGGCGTCACCGTCAAGGAGGAGGGCTATTCCGACCAGAGCACCTACCAGCAGAAAATCTACACCATGGCTGCCGGTGGTGACCTGCCCGACGTGTTCTACCTCAAGGGCTCCTGGGTGAGCGAGTTTGTCAACAACGGCTGGGCGGTGGACCTGACCAGCCTGCTGGAAGAAAACCCGGAGTGGAAGGCCATCTTCAACCCCGGCGCCTTTGACAACTTCACCAGGGACGGCGCGATCTATGGCGTCCCCACCCAGAGCATGGTCACCTCCGTGGTGTTCTACAACGCCGCGCTGTTCCGGGAGATGGGCTATGACAGCTTCCCCACCGACTGGGAAGAGCTGTATGAGGCGGCCGCCAAGTTCAAGGAGAACGGCTACCTGCTGTTCACCATGGGCAACAAGGCCAACTGGCCGGCGGAATCCTGCTGGCTCTCCACCATCGGCGACCGGCTGACCGGCACCGACTGGACCAACTCCATCATTTCCAAGGACGGCACCGCCAAGTTCACCGACCCGGAGTTTGTGTCAGCGCTTGAGTACTTCCAGCAGCTGGCCCTCACCCCCGGCGCCTTCAACATCGACATCAACTCCCTGGATGAGAGCCAGGGCCGTGAGGCCTTCCTCAATGGCAAGGCCGGCGCGATTGTGGACGGTTCCTGGATGATCAGCACCCTGGAGCAGACCCGCCCCGAGTTCTTTGATGACCTGGAGGTGGCCATCCTGCCCGCCATTGAGGGCGGCAAGGGGGCACCCAATACCGCATCCGGCGGACCCGCCTGGTCCTACGCGCTGAGCAGCAAAGCCCTGTCCAGCCCCGAGCACTTCGCCTTGGCCGCGGGCGTGCTCCAAGCCTTCACCGGCGAGACCTCCAACCGCGTCGCGCTGGAGAATGGCGAGATCATGTCTGCCACGGTGGAGTTTGACAAGTCCAAGACCGGCCCCATCCTGGCCAAGTTCCTGGAGATGATGAAGGACAAGAGCACTGTTCCGATCTATGACGCGGCCATGGATTCCGTCGTCATTGAAACCATGAACGTCGGCCTGCAGGAGCTGCTGATCAACGCCAAGACCCCTCAGGCGCTGGCGGAGGAAATCCAGTTCCAGTACGAAATGGGCAACTGACGGCAATGACTGGTGCTGCCAGGGCGGGGATCTGCCCTGCCCTGGCAGCCGCCTGATGATACCGGAGAAAGCACAAGCATGCAAAAAGACGTCATCCAGCCTAAATCCTGGGTCCTGGGAGCCTGCATCCTGCCAGGCATTGCCTGGTATGTCTATGTGGTCATCCTGCCCATGATTACTGCTATGCGCAACAGCCTCTACAACTGGTCGGGCGGCCCCAAGATGACCTACATCGGCTTCAAGAACTACCAATTCCTGATGAGGGACTCCATCTTCTGGCAGGCCTTCCGCAACAACCTGACCATCACCCTGCTGTCCCTGATCGGGCAGATCGGCTTTGCCTTCATTCTCTCCTCCCTGCTGGCGATGCGCTTTGTCCGCCTCAAGCGCCTGCACAGGACCGTGGCCTACTTCCCCTCCACCGTTTCCGCGGTGGTTGTCGGCTATGTGTGGAGCGTCATCTTCAACTATGACTCCGGCCTTCTCAACAGCCTGCTGCGCGCTGTGGGGCTGGAATCCTGGGCAAGCCCCTGGCTGGACATCCCCTCCTCCATCATGTATGTGGTGTCCATCCCCATCATCTGGCAGTACATCGGCTATTACATGATCATCATCCTGGCGGGCATCTCCTCCATTGACCAGGAGGTGTACGACATGGCGGAGATTGATGGCGCCAACGGCGTCCAGCGGGCCTTGAAGATAACCCTGCCGCTGATCAAGGGCACGCTGGGTGTCTGCGTCATGCTGTGCATCTCCGGCAACATGAGGATTTTCGATCACATTTATTCCCTGACAGGGGGCGGGCCCGGCAACAGCTCCATCGTCATGGCGATGCACGCCTACAAGACCACCTTCATCAAAAGCCAGTTTGGCTACGCCAGCGCGATGTCCTTTGGCATCATGGTACTGAGCCTCTCCCTGATCATGTTTAGCCGCGTCCTGATTCAACAGCCCTGGCGAAAGGAGGCGGCGATCGATGCGTAGGTTGGGCAGGCTGCTGGTCAATCTGCTGCTGATTGGCTTTTCCATCTCCTGCGTGTTTCCGATTTTCTGGGTGCTGTACTCCTCGTTCAAGTCCCAGGCGGAGTTCACCATCAGCTCCATGGCGCTGCCCAAGGTCTGGACCATGGCCAACTATGTGTCCGTGGTGACGCAAAGCCAGATGGGCACCTACATGCTCAACAGCTTCCGGACCACGCTGATGAGCGTCAGCCTCATCGTCACCATCTCCTTTGTCATGGGGTACTGCTTCTCGCGTTTCCGCTTCAGGGGGCGCAACCTCTTGTATACGGTCATCCTGATGGGCATGCTGCTGCCGGTTCACGCCCTGCTGGTCCCCCTGTACATCCAGATCCGGGACGCCGGCCTGCTGGACAAGTGGTATACCCTGGTTGTCCCTTACGTGGGCTTTGGCCTGCCCATGGGCGTCATCCTGACGGAGGGATTTGTTTCCTCCATCCCCCGCACGTTTGAGGAGGCGGCCGCCATTGACGGCAGCGGGTTTTTAAGGACCACCTTCACCATCATCCTGCCGCTGACCATGCCCATCCTGGCCACGCTCATCATCATCATGTTCTTTGGGAACTGGAATGAGTTTTCTTTCTCGCTGGTGCTGATTAACCGGGATGAGCTCAGAACCGTGCCGGTCGGCCTGACCATGTTCAGGTCCATGTACCGGGTGGACTACCCCCGGCTGATGGCCGGGATGATGGTGGCCCTGATGCCGGTGATTGTGTTGTATTTCCTGTTCAGTGACCGGATCATCCAGGGCATGATGGCCGGCGCAATCAAAGGATAAATCATTGAAAACAATTTTTTGGAGGTAGATATGTTTTACAAGGCTGTGGCCCCGGGCAACATCGGGCATGGTGTCAAGTTCCTTGACGCGGCGGAGCTGGTCGCGCGACATGGCTATGAGGGCTTCTTTTTTGACGCGGGCAAGGACCTGAGCGGCAGCGTCAGCCAGACGAAGGAGCTGCTGGCCCAGTACAAGCTGAAGCCGGCGGGCTTCGGGCTGCCGGTGGAGTACCGCAAGGGAGAGAAGGAATACGAGGAGGGCATGGCCAAGCTGCCTGCCTATGCCAAGTTCGCCCAGGAAATCGGCATCAAGGGCTGCGTGACCTGGATCTTCCCCTTCCACGACCGCCTGACCTACTCTGAAAACTTTGAGCTGCACCGCAGGCGCCTGGCGCCGGCTGCCCAGCTGCTCAAGGACCACGGCATCAACTTTGGCATGGAGTTCCTGGGGCCCAAGAAGCTGCGCCGGAACGTCAAGTTTGAGTTTGTCCATGACCTGGACGGCATGCTGGAGCTGTGTGACGCGCTGGGCACCGGCAACTGCGGCATCCTGATGGACGCCTGGCACTGGCACATGGCAGGGCAGACATTCGAGGATTTTGACAAGCTGGCCCAGCCCGGGAAAATCGTATGCGTACATGTCATGGATGCCCCGCCCAACATCCCGGATGAGGAGCAGGAGGACCTGGTGCGCCGCCTGCCGGGCGCGACGGGCGTCATCAACATCGCGGAGTTTTTCGCCGGCCTGCGCAAGGCCAACTATGACGGCCCGGTGATGGTGGAGCCCTTTGAGCGCTTCCTGTCGCAGGTCCCCTTTGAGGAGTCCCTGAAGATCGTGATGAAGGCGCTCAACAAGGTTTGGCCTGACTGAGCCCTGACGGCGCTTGAGGTAAAATAGCATGAAGAGTTTGGTCATCCATAACAAACTGGTGGAAATTGAGACCGTGCCGGACCCGGTGCCCCATGGTGCCTGGGTGGTGGTCAAGGTGGAGTCCACCCCCATCTGCGGCAGCGACAAAAACGCCTATCTTTCGCCGACCCCCATCCGCAACGCGGGGCATGAGGGAACCGGCGTGGTGGTGGGCACGGCGGGCTCCAGCCTGCTCAAGGAGGGTGACCGCGTCATCCTCAACCCGCTGTCCGGCTGCGGGGAGTGTCGCTACTGCCGCACCGGCAACTACATCTACTGCCCGCAAAAGCCTGCGTGGACCTCCCATTTCGCGGAATATGCCCTGGTTCAGGATTTTGTATGCACCCCGCTGCCCGAGGACATCGATTTTGACTTGGGCTCCCTGGCCTGCTGCGCCCTGGGGCCTGGCATGGGCTCGGTGCGCCGGATGAACGTGCGCGCCTTTGACAAAGTGCTGATCACGGGCATGGGGCCGGTAGGTCTGGGCGCGCTGGCGCTGTCCAAGTTCCTGGGCGCCTACGTCATTTCGGTGGAATCAGAACCTTACCGGGTGCAGCTTGCCAGGGAGATGGGTGCTGACGTGGTGCTGGACCCGCGCGACCCGGACATCCTGCAGCAGGTCCAGGCGGTGGATGCCCGCACGCCCCTGCTCAAGGCCATTGAGTGCTCCGGCAACAGCAAGGCGGAGAGGCTGTGCATTGACGCCCTGGAACCCCTGGGCATGCTGTCCTGCTGCGGCGAAAACCATACGGAGATCCCCATCCGCGTCAGTGAGGACTTCATCCGCAAGGGGCTGACCATGATGGGCAACTGGCACTGCTCCACCCATGATGCGCAGAGCATGTACGCCATCCTCCGCCGCTCCCCGGTGGTCGGCAAGATCATCACCCACCGCTATGGCTTCTCCAGGGTACAGGAAGCCTTTGACCAGTTCATGACCGGGAACACGGGCAAGGTCATCATCAATCCCTGGCAGTGAATCCCTTCCTGCCCCGCCGGGCAGCAAAAGGTGCAGTTTGACGACGCCCCGGGCGGCGCCTTCCCGCCCCGCCCGGGGGCAAAACACAAAAATATTCTATCTTGGAGGAAATATGAAGCCCATCAAAGTAGCCTTTGTCGGCGTGGGAACCATCAGCAAAACCTACCTGGACAACATCACCAAGGTGTTCAAGGAGGTGGAGATCGCGGGCGTCTGCGACCTGATTCAGCAGCGCGCGCAGGATGCCAAGGAGAAATACAACCTGCCCCGGGTGTACGCCGACATGTATGAGGCCTTCAAAGACCCGGAGGTGGACATCATCCTCAACCTGACCCGTCCCTACCAGCACTATGAGGTGTCCCGCCTGGCGCTGGAGCACGGCAAGCATGTCTTCACGGAGAAGCCGCTGGGGATCACCATGGAGGAGGGCGACGCCCTGGTCAAGCTGGCCAAGGAGCGCGGTCTGCAGATTGGCGGCGCGCCGGACACCTTCCTGGGCGCCGGCCTGCAATCCTGCCGCAAGTATATCGATGCGGGCCTGATTGGCCAGGTGGTGGGCGCGGCCGCCTTCATGATCTGCCGCGGGCATGAGACCTGGCACCCGGACCCGGATTTCTATTACCAGAAGGGCGGCGGGCCGATGCTGGACATGGGGCCCTACTATATGTCCGCCCTCACCAGCCTGCTGGGCCGGGTGGACAGGCTGGTCGCGCACAGCAAGCGCACCTTTGACAAGCGCATGATTACCAGCCAGCCCTTCGCCGGCACCGTGATGGATGTCAATGTGGACACCTACACCACGGGCATCATGCAGTTTGATTTAGGCGCCATCGGCACCCTGTTCACCACCTTTGACGCATACTACCACACCCAGGCCAGGCTGGAGGTCTACGGCACCGAGGGCACGCTGATCCTGCCCGACCCCAACTTCTTCGGCGGCCCCATCCAGGTTTGGCGGCCCGAGACCAGGAAGTACGACGAGCTGCCGCTGCTGTTTGACTATGTGGGCGACATGCGGGCCCTGGGCCTGGCGGACATGGCCAAGTCCATGCAGACCGGCCGGGCGGCGCGCTGCGGCATGCAGCAGGTCTACCATGTCATCGATATCCTGACCGGCTTTGAGCGCAGCGCAGCCTCCGGTGGCTGGGTGGACATGAAGACGCCCTACGAGCGTCCCGCGCCTATGAAAAAGGCCGAGCTGCTGGGCATCCTGGATCCGTAACAGGCGAAACCCGCAGGAGCATGCGGAACTGTTGAAGCAAACAAACCAATACGCTCCGCGGCCATGAAGACCACAGCATCCATGGCTTGCTAAAGTGGGTGGCATGCACATCGCAAATGGCTATCCCATCCGCGTGACCAGACTGAATGGCCGTACCCAGATACGAAAAGGCCCTCTCGGGTTGAGAGGGCCTTTTCGTCTGTTTCCAGCACTGCTTCATGTTGTGGTTATGTGATGGCAACAGCTGATATTCGCTTGTGTTCACAATCCTGATTCCGCGAACATGGTCAACCGGTCGTGCCTGAAGGAGGCGCCACCTAAATTGCCCGCCAAGCGGGCAGCGTCACATGGGGAGCGGAGAACAAAGGTGCGAACTTGAATTGACAGTTGCCAAAGGGTT
>ERZ764778.238-NODE-238-length-68141-cov-8.462077_pt1 | contig 68141 bp, 50 predicted proteins | sample MGYA00374951_ERZ764778 | MGnify/ENA primary metagenome ERZ764778 (study PRJEB28918, sample SAMN05720193) | bioreactor metagenome | isolation source: Anaerobic biogas reactor | place: USA:Washington, USA | collected 2015-08-08 ...
TATGGCCTCGGCTTCGGATTGATGGCGGTCATGATCCACAGTTTGAGTGACTTCGGCCAGCACCTGCCCGCCAACGGAATTCTCTCAGCCGTCTTCTGCGCCCTGTTGATTCGCCTGGGCCACCCTGCAGGTGATGGCGATGCCGGAGGACGAGAGAAAACGCTTGGAGAGGGCTGCGCCCGACGGTATGGGATCGCGGGACTTCTTGTTGCATGCGCCGTGTGGGGATGGGTCCTATCGGATGCAGATGCGGCTCGGAGAAGCGAACGCAGTTGGGGACGGGCACTCGCGGTGGAGGCGGGCTTGGCAAAGAGAAACTGGCAGGGCAGGGCAGACGAATACACCGATCTTGTTCGCTATGCGCAGGCGGCGGCGAAATGCCAGCCAGACAACGTGACCTATCGGTACTGGCTTGCCGTGTATCGATGGCGCGCCCTCAGCCAGACAGCCGACTCAGAAACAGGAGATATTCTCCTGCCGCCGCAGGCACGTGATCTCGTGGCTCGAATCGTCGAAGAGCTCAACGATGCGCGAAGGTGTTGTCCAACATTTGGCCCAACGTGGTCCGTCCTTGGGCAACTGGAGCGGCTTGTGCTGGACCGTCCGGAGGGCAAAGAGCGGATTCAGACAGGATATATGTTGGCGCCGTACGATTCCACGACGTGCCTTCTGGCAGGTAGTCTCGACGCCGAGGCCGGGCGGCTGGATCAGGCGTTTGTTAGGCTGCAACGAGCCGTGAGACTTGACCAAGGCTGTTTCGCAGAGGTCGCCAGACTCTTCGTCGATCGCCTGCAGCGGCCGGATCTTGCTCTTGAGATTGCCGGAGAGTCCCCCGATCTGGCGGGGCAATTGGCCCTCATGCTTGATGCGTCTGCCGAATTCAACGAGGAGGTGGATCAAAGGCTCCTGGAGTTGCTCGAACAGAAATGCCGAGAAGAAACCTCTCCTGCCTACTGGCACGCGATGCTGGCGAGTCTGTCGCACAGGCAGGGAAACCCTGAGAGAGCCATCGAATGCTATCGGAAGGCACTCCTGAAGAACTACGGGCATATCTACTGGCGGTTCCATCTGGCGCAACTCCTCTCCGAATGCGGTTTCGTGGCTGAAGCGATTCGCGAGGCTCGCATCTGTCTTCAACTGTCGCCCGATTTCGACGCCGCCAGGAGGTTGATCGAGAGATTGTCCGTCATTCGAATCTCGTGAGTGACGGATGCATGAAACGGTGGTGGTTCTTCGATGGCATCGTATCGCCCGGTCCGGCTCGGGACCACGCGTATGTGGCATCCCGTGGCAGCTTTCCGAACGACGTGACAGACATGTGATCGATTGTGAGTATATGGAGATTCCGTATGGCTACAACAGCGTACATCGTGGGGGGCAAACGGTTGGCAACGGGACGATTCAACGGTTCGCTTGCATCGTTGTCTTCGGTTGAACTCGGTGCCACTGTGATTGGGGGACTGCTGGAGAGTTCTCCACTCGACGCCAATGACGTCGATGAAGTGATCATGGGCAATGTGTTGCAGGCCGGCGCCGGACAGAATCCTGCACGGCAGGCGGCGGTGAAGGCGGGTCTGCCCTATGTTGTGCCGGCCTTTACGGTGAACAAGGTGTGTGCATCGGGACTCAAATCCGTGGCCCTCGCAGCGCAGGCTGTCACCGGTGGGGCTGCAGAGGCGGTTGTCGCCGGCGGCATGGAGCACATGACCAGCGCTCCGTATCTCCTGCGGCATGCACGGTGGGGGCAACGCATGGGGCACGGTGAACTGGCCGATTCCATGGTCTGCGATGCGTTGTGGGATTGCTTCTACGATTGCCATATGGGGGTCACTGCCGAGACGGTGGCCGCAGAATTCGGCGTCTCTCGTGAAGACCAGGATGAGTTTGCGGCGAGTTCACAGCAGAAGGCCGAGCACGCCATCAGAGCGGGCAGGTTCAGAGACGAGATCGTTCCCGTGACGATCAAGCAGAGAAAGGGAGGCGATACGATCTTCGATACGGACGAACACCCGCGTGCCGGCACCACCGCGGCATCGCTCTCACGATTGGAGCCGGCATTCAAGAAGGACGGGACCATCACGGCGGGAAACGCCTCCGGCATCAACGATGGCGCTGCGGCGGTGTTGGTGGTGTCCCAGAATGCAATGAGACAGATGATGCCTGATTGGGGGTTCAGGATCGTTGCCTCGCATGCCATCGGATTGAACCCGGCCTACATGGGGCTCGGTCCCATAGGGGCCTCGCGAGTGGTGCTGGAGAAAGCGGGCTGCACGGTTAACGATCTCGACCTGATCGAGGTCAATGAAGCCTTTGCGGCCACGTCCATACAGGTGAACCGTGAGATGGGATGGGATCTGGACAAGGTGAATGTGCTTGGCGGCGCCATTGCACTGGGGCACCCTGTCGGCGCCAGCGGGACGAGAATCCTCGTAACCCTGTTGCATGAAATGGCCCGTCGGAACGCCACACTCGGTCTTGCCTCGCTCTGCATCGGCGGCGGCGAGGGAATGGCGATGATCGTCGAACGCGTCACGTAGGGGGGCAGTATTCTGCGATGCAGCACAGCGGTGGCAAGGCGCCATTCGCATGAACCAGGAAACTAAAGAAAAGGAGCATACACATGAGAGTTGGCATCGAGGCGATAGCATTCCACGGTCCGGAGCACTACGTTGAGTTGACCGACCTGGCGAAGGCAAGGGGAGTCGATCCCGACAAATACACCAAGGGGCTGGGCCAGATCCGGATGGCGGTGGCGACGCCAATGGAAGATACCGTGACATTGGCGGTGAATGCGGCCCGGAAGGTATTGAACAACTTCGACATCGATTGCCACGACATCGGTACGCTCGTCGTAGGCACGGAATCCGGCGTGGATCACAGCAAACCCGTTGCCGTCTATGTCCACGATGCGCTCGGGCTGCGGGCCAACTGCCACACATACGAGACCAAACACGCCTGCTTCGGCGCCATGGCGGCGGTCTTCTCCGCCAACGATTGGATCTCCTGTGGTCGTGCCGATGGGGCCAAGGCGCTGATCATCGCCTCCGACATCGCTCGCTACCCGATCGGCGATCCCGGTGAGCCGACGCAGGGGGCCGGCGCCGTGGCCATGGTGATTTCTGACAGGCCGCATCTCTTGCAGTTCGATCCGGAAGTCCGGGGCCATTATACGAAGCAGGTGATGGACTTCTGGCGGCCGTTGTACTCACCAACGGCGTTCGTTGACGGCCACTACTCGATCGGGTGCTATCTCAATGCGCTTGAAGGCGCCCTCGTTGACGCTTTGGACAAGGCAACGTTCCCGGAACGGTATGCAATGGAACGGCTGCAGGCCTGCATCTACCATGTTCCGTTTGCCAAGATGGCCGCCAAGGCGCATCACCGCCACTTCGAGATCGACGCCGACGAAATGATCGATGCGGAGAGCAAACGATATGTCGAAGTCAGACAGTCCTTCAGCGAAAAGACGCAACGTTGGCTATCCCTGAATGCTGCGGTTGGCAACATATACACGGGATCACTCTTCCTGTCCCTCATCGATTTGTTGAGAGGAAGCACCAGCGACGACCTCAAGCAAATCAGTATGTTCTCCTACGGGAGCGGATGTGCGGCATCCATGAGCATCGCCTATCCGACCCCGGGGTTCGAGCGTTTCAGGCAGGCCATCGATCCCGAGCTGGAGTTGAACGCGCGAAGGAAGCTGAGCATCAGCGAGTATGAAAACATCATGCGAACCTATGATTCCCTGGCGACGGGGAATACGGAAGAACTGCGCGCCGATGCGTGGGATCTCCACGGTGACTTCCTGTACTTGGGCAATCACAATCACATTCGTCGGTACAGCGGCCTTGAGTGCGACACCTGTGAGGCACGACGAAGCGAGCAATTGGTTGCATCGGAACACCAGCACTGACCTCGACAGGTGATTGGACGGCGGCTGCAGATGGATCGAAGTACCCCTCAGGATGCTCTTGTTCGGATCGGCGTGAAAAAGATGTGTCAGTACGACGTCACGAAGCGGGATATCAAGCGTTTCGCTCAGGCGATTGGCGAAGCGAATCCTGTCCACTTCGACCAAGACTACGCGGCCAATACCCGATATGGCACGATTGTGGCGCCGCCTTTATTCTGTCAGATGTTCACGTTCGAGGACGTGCCGTCCGACCGGTTGCCGCGCGATGGATCGCCGAGCGAAATCGATGTTCCCATTCCGGCGCAGAGGACGGTTGGCGGGGCCAGTTCGTACGAGATCTTCCAACGAGTGAAGGCGGGAGATCAGATCACCGCGACATCTGTCCTGAAGGATGTGTTCTCCAAGAACGGTGCGAGCGGAAAGCTCTATTTCATCATTGTGGAGACAGAGTTTTCCAACCAGAGAGGAGAACCTGTCGCCAAGGAGACGGCTACGTATATCAAACGCCCGTAGGTGGCATATTCCCTCCAACAGACGCACTCTGCAAGAGTGCGCCAGAGAAGAGCAACGGCAGCCCATGCCAAGGAGACGGTAGAAAGCGACCGACAGAATATGGGGAACAAGCTGGCCAAAATGCGATCGATCGTGAGAAGACATGGCCTGGCAGGATGTGCCGTGTTTCTGTTTCGCATCCTTGTCTGGCGCGGATACAGTCAGAATTCGTGCCGAATGTTCCTTTTCGCGCTTTCAACACCTCATCCCGCTGTCAACAACGGACACACCTTTCGATTTGCCTCCATCGAAGACATCCGCAAATGCCATGCGGATCCGGCGTGGCCCATCCGAGAGCGGGACGTACAGGCTTTCGAAAGGGGCGATCGCTGTCTCCTCGAATTCGATGGCGACGCGCTCGTTGGATTTGCCTGGGTCGCCGCCTCCCGCCTGGTTGAGATCATGTGGGGCTTTCACTTCAACATGCCCGATGATACTGTGTACAACTACCACAGTTACACGGCCCCTGCCTATCGGGGCAAGGGATTCCAGGCACTGAGGCATCTGCAGTTGCTTGAGCACATCAAGGAGACGGGACAACATCGGCTGTTTGGATACGTCGATCACACCAATCTGGATTCTCTCAAGGGTGTGAAGAAGAGTGGTTACAGGAGAATCGGGATTCTGCGTTGTCTGAGAACGCATGGCGGAGTGAAGTTCTCGCTCAAGGTCTCCCGCGACCTCTGGAGCAACAGACAGCGGACATAAGGTACCGGTCACGACGATGGGCGAATCAGAGAGGTGCGCCGAATTGCACCAGGCACAATTCGATCAGACTGGCAACTGTTCCGTGGAATCCGCCGGCCCCCTTCAGATCGCGATCATCGATCGTATCGATGAACTTGCCAGACATGCGGATGCATGGAATGCCCTGGCATACGAGGTGCCGCCGCGGCTTCCCACATCCTCTCATGCATGGGTGTCGACGTACTTCGAGCACTCCCTGAAAGCGCACCAAACATGGTGCTGTATCGTTGCGTACAACGGGGACCGTCTGGTGGGTGTATTGCCGTTGATCGTCTCACAGAGAATGAAGGCCGCCGTGGCATGGTTGCAGACGCCGATGGACGGTCACATCATTGCCGTTAGTCCACTCCTGCCCCCCGGCGAAGAGCCGGAAATCTTGAGAGCGCTGTTGGATGCGGCATGGACGAGCTATCCGAATGCTGTATCGATTGAGATACGCGACGTGGCAGAAACTGTGTCTCCGCTGGCATGGGCACAGGGGTACTGGCATCTACAGATCGGAAGCCGATCCGGACGGTACCTGCGCGTCGATGGGGATCAGGATCAGTATCAGGCCTCGCTCAGTCGAAACTTCCGAAGCAATCAGCGCAAGGCAGAGAACAAGCTGCGCCGGCTCGCAGGTGTGGAGGTCGCGTTTGTGACCGCGCCGGACGCGTCGAGCGCGCAACTGGCGGAATTCGTCCCGGTCGAAGCCGCCGGATGGAAGGGCCGGGACGGGACGGCAATTCAGAAAGCGTCGGAACTGATCGCGTTCTACACCACATTGACCACGCGACTTGCCAAGGCCGGTTGGCTGGAATGGCACTTCTTGCGGGCGGAAGGACAGGTCATCGCGGCCAATCTGGCGGTCCGCTTCAATCGCTCCATCATCGTATGGAAGCTCGGATACGACGAGGGCTATCGGCAATGTTCGCCTGGTGGGATGCTGTTTCAATCTCTTCTGGACCGGGCCTTTGCAGATCCGGACATTGACGAAGTCAACCTGCTGACGGATGCGTCATGGTACGACAATTGGAGGATGGACGAACGCACGTATTACCGCATCCGTTTCTACAGGAATCGGCGGCCCCTCTCGCTATTCCTTGGCGCGGTGCCCGATCGCATCGTCAGTGTGCCTCGTCGCAGCAGAGCCCTTCGTTCCATCGGGCGAGCCGGCTGGCGATGCATGCAGCATTTCGTCCGTCGTCCGTCACTTGTCGAAGATGGAAACAACTCTCGCTGAAAGCGCGGACATTCGATGGAAACACATCATCTGCATTGGGAAGACACCCATGTGAACACACCGATACCTGAACTGCGCGTGCGTCCGGATCCGATGCAGGTGTTCATGTTCAGCGCCGTCACCTGGAACAGACATCGGATCCACTACAGTAAAGATGCGGCCGTGTGTGACGGGTTTCCGGATGTGGTCGTACAGCGGGCTCTGATCGGAAACTTCCTCGCGCGACTGCTGACGGACTGGATGGGTGACAGCGGCGAGCTGCGCAGATTGGCGTGGAAGGTCACTCGCAGTGCTGTGCCGGGATGCGAGATCGTGTGCGGCGGAAAGATCAAGGACAAAATGGCGTATGGCGACGAGAAGCATCTCGTGTGCGAGCTCACGGTCTCCAATGAAGACAACGAGACGATCGCCTGTGGCGAGGCGGAGGTGGTATTGCATGCAGGCCCTGTGCTGGGGTGAGCGTCCGGCGCAGAGTCCCCGCGAAACGGCCTGCCGTCGCAACGGCGGCGCGTTGTGCGGCCGAGGAGTTCGAAAGAGGTCGTGAAGCTCCGTTATTCCAGAGGCAGTGTATGCAGGATATATCGATCGCAGACAGCGAGACCTCAGATCAGTTGATCAGAAAGGTTGCGAGAGGGGGTGGCATTGCGTTCGCCGGGAATATAGTGGACAAAGGACTGCGATTCCCTCTTGAGATCCTTCTGGCCAGGGTGTTGGGCGCCGGAGACTACGGGTCATACTCTCTGGGATACGGGCTGAGCATCATCGCCGGCCAGATATCCATGCTGGGGCTGCCCAGTGGAATCGTGCGTTTTGGGGCCCTCTATCGCGGCGCAGGCGACATCCGACGCGTCAAAGGGACGGTGAACTCGGCGTTGCTGATTGCCACCTTGTCCAGCATGGTGGCAGGGGGCGTGCTCTTCATATGCGCGCGACCGCTATCCGAGGTCTTCGGCATGCCCAAACTCGCCGATGTGTTGCGGGTATTTGCATTTTCCTTTCCCCTCTATGTTGTCACGCAAATGGCAGGGCATGCCGCAGCGGCATTTCAAGCGATCGAGCACCAAATCGCAATCACGAATATCTGCCGTCCTCTGGCCAACGTGGCCATTGTATCGGTCGTATTCCTTCTGGGCTTCAGGCTCCTGGGTGCTGTGTACGGTTTCCTGTTGTCCTCGGCGATCTCCGCCTTTCTTGGATTGTATCTTCTCCGCCGCATCTTTCCCGACATGGTCTCCGGGCTCGAGTCTTCGTATGAGGTCAGGAAACTCCTCCGCTTTTCTGTTCCAGTCCTGTTCGTGGGATTCTCCTCGGTTCTGCTGGGCCAGACGGATCGCATCATGTTGGGCTACTTCAAGGCCTCCGAAGACCTGGGCATCTACACGGCTGCGGCCATCATCTCTCAACAGGCGGGACTGCTGATGTATTCGTTTGGCTATATCTTCTGCCCGATCATTTCTGATCTGTACAACAGGGGAGAATTCACCAATCTCGAGCGGCTGTTCAAGACGGTGACCCGATGGATCGTCTCACTGAACCTGGTGATCCTCCTGCCGCTCATTCTCTTCTCCAGACAGATCATGGGGATATTCGGCCCCAGCTTTGCCGCCGGCTGGCCGGTGTTGGCTGTGCTCTCCGCCGTCCACCTGATTGGCTACAGCGCCGGCGGAGCGCTCGTCGGGTACGTGTTACAGATGTCCGGCAAGCAGGACGTGGAGTTGATCAATGCGGTTGTTCTGCTGACCGCAAATGTCGCGCTGAATCTCTGGCTCATTCCCCCTTACGGCATTCTCGGCGCCGCGATGGCCACAGGAATGTCCTTTGCCGCGATCAATGTCGCACGAATCCTGGAGGTGTATCAGTTCCTTCGAATGCACCCTTTCGATGCGAGCTACTATAAGCCGTTTGTCGCGGGGCTCGTCGTTCTTCTGTTGTCGGTATTGTTGTCCGGGCTCCATATTCTCGGGCCCCACTGGATCCTGAGCCTGGCGATGCTCTGTCTTGTGTACTTCGTTGTCTTGTTCTGCCTCGGCTTGGAACAGGAGGATCAAATGGTGTGGGCCGCCATCAAGAGGCGAATCGGCTGTCGGCGCGGCGCTGCCGGAGCCTGGGCGTAGACTCGCGTGGGCGACGGTCTTCACACGAATCCGTTCAACATAAGGACTCTTATCTCATGGAAGTGCAGTTGGTCGACGAGTTTATGAATGACGATCTCCGTGAGTCCTGGGAGGATATTCTGTCGCGGACGACCGCGGGCCATGCCCAGCTCACCTATGAATGGTTGGGCAGTTGGTGGGAGGTGTTCGGCCACGACAAGAGACTGTCTCTTATGACGGTTGTCGACGGAGGGCGTATTGTTGGGATTGCCCCACTGATTATCAGCAAGGTCATTGACAAAGCCGGATTCGCGATCCGGAAGCTGACCTTCGTCGGCGATGGCCTGACGGATTACCACGACCTGGTGATTGCCAATGACAGGAGAGAAGAGACTGTGCGTGCTCTGTTTGAGCGCATTGTCAGGGACAAGGACCGCTGGGACGCCATTCATTTCAGAAACGTGCGCGGCGATTCTCCCAATCTTCCGATTGTGCGAGACATCCTGCGAGAGACATCCCTGACCATCTTCGAGAGGGTCAATATCCGAAGCCCGTACGTTGCCATCGACCGTGATTGGGCAAAGTACTATGGCTCTCTGAGCAAGAGCATGCGATCGGACATACGAAGGCAGTCGAAGCGTCTGGCCGGGATGGGCACGGTGGAGTGTGTCCGCTTTCACGATGTGGCCGATGCGGCCGAGGTTCTGGACATCATCGGACTGGTCCATCGGAAGTGCCGGCAGGCACAGGGAGGGGGGAGCTTGTTTGACAACATGCGCTGGTGCAGATTCGCCTCTCTCATCCTTGAGCGCTTCGGCGCCCGAAAGTTCCTCGATCTGGTCTTGCTCAGACTCAGTGGCAGGGTCATTGCGTACTACTTCGGGTTTGTGTATGACAACGTCGTCTCCTTCTGGAACACGGGGTTCGATCCCGCGTTCGCGACGGTGAGCCCGGGGAAGTTACTTCTGCACCATGCGATCCAGGACTCGTTCCGCGAGGGGTATGATGAATTCGATCTGATGGTGGGAGAGGAACCCTACAAGCTTCAGTGGACCAGTACGGTAAGACCGAACTACGAACTCTTCGCATTCAAGAACACAATGCGCTCACATCTCCTTCGATGCTATCAGGTCCACAAACCCTTCCTGAAGAAGATTGGCGCCGGCATAGGGGCCAGAGTCAGGGGTTAACATCAAGGTCATGCACCGATGAAAGCGCTCATTCTCTGCTACCACTGTGTGAAGGATGAAATGAACTCCTATCTGCGGCCTACGACAGTAGCGGACTTCGACCGCCAGATGCAGTATCTTTCGACACGGTATTGTCCGATGTCACTGGAGAGGATGGTACAGTGTCTCACCAGTCGCGTAACGTTGCCTTCAAAGGCCGTCGCCGTGACGTTTGACGATGGGTATCAGGACAACCACACCAATGCATATCCCGTGTTACGGAAACACAGGATCCCGGCCACCGTCTTCCTGGCCACGAATTTCATCGGAACAGGTGAGATCCCGGCGTGGGAAGAAGGGCACTACACAGGGAAGAAGGCCCTCATGCTGTCGTGGGAACAAGTGCGCGAGATGAGCGATGGGGGCATTGCATTCGGTTCGCACACCCTGAGCCATCCATTTCTCACCAGAATTCCGCGAAAGCAATGCCAATGGGAGGTGTGCCGGTCCAAAGAGATGATCGAGCAGCAGATTGGGAAACCGGTAACCATGTTCGCGTATCCGAGCGGTGATTTCAACTCGCGGACAAGGGAGGTTGTCAGAGAAGCGGGTTACCGTGCCGCGGTGAGCATCCGGGCGGGAGGGAACAGACCGGATGACGATATCTATGCATTGCATAGGAATGTGATCCAGCTCCCGACCGTATACCACAAGGTGTTCCCCGTTTCGTTTCTCGCCGAGATCACAGGTGGGGTCGGGCATGTGCGAACCATGTACTATCGAATGCGAAGTAGTAGGTGCCAGGACATCGCTGCTTCATGGCGCAATAGAAAAACGCGAGCAGGAGTGAAGTCATGATTCGGCACCTGGGGGACTCTTGGCGTATTGTCGTAGCACATGTGAAGCATCGTTGTATCTGCGCGCCGATTGCCCTGTGTCTTGTGTGCCTGTGTCCAGTGTGGGCGGCGGCCCCAGAGATTGCCACAGAGGATGGTCTTGCACTGGTCTTTGGGGCGGAAGGTGAGGTTACTTGCTGTCGTATCGACGGCCGCGAGTTGCTGCGGACCGGTGCGCTCGGCGGCGTCTTCATTGCCGATGTGAAAGGCATTCCGATCCGAGAAGACCTCATCGCCGAGAACCTCGGTTTCGAAGACATCCAGGCTGGTGGACCTGTGGGCTGGGACGTGGGACCAGACTGGCAGCTCGATCGGCAGATTGCTCATTCCGGTGCCGCGTCGATGCGCGTCAGCATACCCGGTGATGTCCCGTTGCGCTCGGGTTCGGTGGCGATCGATGTACCCGTCAGGCCGAACGTACCGTACCGCGTTGGCCTGTGGCTGCGCACCGAAGGGTGTCATCCCAGCTTCTACATCGAACAGTACGATGCGCAGGGAGCGCCGCATCGCGACCATCCGCAGATCGTCATCAGCCATGATCGGGAAAACGAGGATTGGTTTCAATTGAGTCATTCCTTCACCACGGCCTTCTTCTGCCACAGGATCCGACTGCGCTGCGATATCTGGGATCAGACCGGCACTGCCTGGCTCGATGACGTGTCGATTGTCTGCCTGGAAGATGATTACCTGTCTCCTCAGCAGCGGGCCCAAGGAGATGTCCATCTGATCCCTGAAGGGGTGGAACAGGTGTGCGAACTCGCGGCTCTCTCTCTACGGCTTCGAATGGTGTACCGGTCCGGACCTGATGCGATCACGGTTGACGGCGAAATCGAGGACATCTCCGGCGAGGACCGTGCTGTGACCGTGTCGTTCCGGCTTCCCATAGAGGCTTCGGGATGGCAATGGTCCAACGACCTTCAGAACGAGCTGGTCATTGAGGACAACCTCTGTTATGGATCGCTCCGGCTCCTGGACGACAAGGACCCGACGCAGCGAAGGACCATCTCTCTGTATCCGTTCTCCGCCATGGGAGATGGCCGGGCGGCCCTGGCATTGGCCGTACCCATGGACCAGCCGAGGGTGTTTCGCCTGTGCTACGACTCGCGGTTCGGCTACTTCGTCAACTATGAGTTCGGTCTCACGGAAGCGGCGAAGAAGTTCCCTGGCAGGGCGAATTTCCGGTTCTTCCTTTATCGCGTCGATCCTCAATGGCAATTGCGCTCGGCCGCCCGACATTACTATGAATCCCATCCGCAGTTCTTCGTCAAACGCGCCGGGCGGGAAGGGGCTCTTGGTGGCATGATACGATTTGAGGCGATTCAACCTTCCGATATTGTGGTGCCCGCGTTCGCCACATTCGATCGTCGGGAGTCCATCGCCGGCAATCGTCGGGAACTGGCCAGCCTGCTTCGGTACACGGAGTTCATCGGTTGGTGGGGCTGGGCCCTTGGCATCACATCCGAACAGGCCCAATCCAAGCCGGTCCCGGAGGACGCATGGGCTTATGTGGAGCAATTGGCGTACGGTAACCCGCCGGATGATGTTGCTCTGAGCATACTCAACTGTGCCCTACATGACCGCGAGGGCAACCGCAGGCTGCACTGGGAGTATGCACCCCAATGGGGTGGCTACAACTACCTATGCAACCCTGACCCTGAGATCACGGGGATCGGTGGAAACGTCAGTCGCTTCACGCTGACGTACGAACGTGAGGTCTCGGAGGTCGATCGCTTCGAACTGGACGGAATGCGCTACGACAACCCCATTGTGTTTGCCGCGGACAACTTCCGGCGGGAGCATTTCCAGTGGGCGGATCACCCGCTCGCCTTTGACCATGCCTCAAAACGCCCCGTGATTCCACTCGATTTTTCGAGTTTCGAGTGCGCCAAGGAAATCGCCGACGATATGCACGGCCGTGGCAAGCTCGTCGGGTCGAACTACACGCCTGCCGGCTATCCAAGCGACATCTTCCGTATTTCGCTCCTGGACGTCGTGTCCAGTGAGACACTCTGGACGTGGCCCACGAACGCCAAACTCGCGCTCCAGCGTACCCTGGCCAGTCAGAAGATCGTGTGCATGTCGGGGCAGGAAGCCAAGAGAGATTGGCCGCCGGAGCGGATCGAGCGTGAGATGAAGCACGCCATGTTTTACGGCACCTACTACCATCTCACCACGGCAGCGGTCCTGCAGAACCAATGGGGGCCTCTGACGACGCGATTGGCCTGCGCCGGGTGGGAACCTGTGACGCACGCCCGCTGCCCGGCGCTCGGGCCGATGATCGAACGATTTGGCAGGGTCGCCGACCGGAGTCTTCATTTCACGCTCCGCAATGAGGCGGAGGAAGCGACGCTTGCAGAGTTGGTTATCGATGCGAACTCGCTGGACTTGCAGGGGGCGCCTCGGCTGGACATCTGGCGGATGCGCGACGCCTATACCCACGAGCCGCTCGAAGTCGCTCGGGATGGTCCACGCTGGTCCGTGAATCTGACCGTGCCTTCCAAAGACACGGTTGTGCTCCGCGTAGCCACGGTCTATGGTGTTGCGCTCGACCATCTCTTCCTCGTTCCCGAGCACCTGCTCCGCGCGTCGTGCTATCGCGACGCCCTGGAGGAATCGGACATAGCACTCGTATGCCCGGATTACGAGGCGCTGAGTGAACGGGTGGGTATCGTTCAAGGCCAACTCCTCGCCCAAGACGTTCCATCACTCGACGTACTGGAACAGCTCGAGTCGATTGCTGCCGCGCTTGCCTCGCCTGACGTACAGCCGACGACCACCGAAAGTGCGTGGTGGGCGGAACGTCTGGTCGATTGCACGGCTGCAGCGCGGCGCGGGGTAATGGCTGCTGTAGGCATCCTCCGGGAGGAATGAGTTCTCCTGTTGCGGTATCCACGCCATGGGACGTCTGAATGACTCCCGACGAAGGCCGTGAAGACGGTGATCGGCATGATCGAAACACGAAACGAGTCCATTCCCGACGCAGCGGTGTTGGGGCTGTGCGTCTTCTCCGTTGTGAATCCCCTCATCGCCCAGGCTGCGTTCTTTCTGTTTCCACGTCCGATCGGCGGGATGAATATCATGCAGTGGTTTCAAGGACTGTGCTTTCCGCTTATTCTCGCCATGTTGCTCAGACTGCCGGCAGGCTGTATTACGTTCTCTCGTCCGTTCTCAAGACTTCTTCTTATGTACATCGTTGCATTTGGTCTTCTTCATCTGCGCCTTGTCTCCGGCGGTCGCATGGCGGCTGAAACGGCAAGCACCGAACGCATGGTGTATTTCAAGATCATCTTCGCCTTGCTGCTCTGGTACTCTGCAAGCCGCATAGTACAGTCGTATGAGTCTGCTCGACGGCTGCTGCAGTGGATATTGCTTGGTGCGCTCCTCAGTGCGATATGGGTACTCGTCTGTTATTTCGCGAGCATGGGTGGTGCCCACTATGTATCAGTTGGCGTCAAGGCGACCGCAGGTTCGGAGGGTGTGTCCGGCAAGGGAGTGTCCGGGTTCCTGCTGCCTGCCGCAGGAGCAGCGGTGTACCTTGCACTGCATGAGGGTTCCTGTCGGTGGGCCGTATGGGCGGCGTTGCTGCTTGTGGCAGTATTCGTCACATTCGACCGATCCGCACAGGTGGCCTTCGCGGCCGGCTTGTCGTGGATCGCCGTCTGGTGGCTGCTGCTCGCCCGTCCCAGACCCAGCGTTCGGAGTCTCTTGCCGCTGATGTGCATTGCCATTGTGCTGGGGGCGACTTACTATGCGCACTATGGAAGTGAGGAGTTGATTGCACGTTGGACCCATGATTTCGATCGTGGCGAGGTCGGCTCGGGACGGGGGACCTTCTACGCGACCGCATGGAACTGGTTCTGGAAAGACTCAAGCATCTTGGATTTCCTCTTCGGGATGGGATACGGCAACATCCAACCTCTTATGCTCACCGGCTCGGGTGCGTTCCGCCATACCCACAGCGATCTGTTCGACATGCTTCTGATAGGTGGCATGGCAGGTCTGTCGCTTTATCTTCTTCTGCTCTACACGATCGTCGCGCTGGGGAAAGACATGACAGTCGGTGGCTTGCCTTTCGCCTGTCTGGGAGCTTTGGTGATATCCTTCGGTACGATGAGTCTGTTGACCGGCCTCATGGCATTTCCGCACACGGTGTATGCCTTCGGCGCCCAGTGCATCTGTATTCGGGTCCTCGCGATCCGAGGGGCGGAACAACCTCGTGCTGTTGTCGTCGGCGGGCCGGGGTGCTTGTGGGAATATCCGCATCGAAAACGACAGATCCGGACACACCAAAGGTGTACAGTTCCAGGTTGTGAGCCTGAAGACGCTGCCGCTCGTCAGACCGGCTGGGGAAACGAGTAAATGGGAAACAGGGTTCTGATGATTGGTCCGGTTCCCGGGCCACCCGGGGGCGTCGCATCGCTTGTACAGGTGATCGTGACCTCTCGCCTGCGTCGCGAGTATGGCCTCTCGGTTCTTGATACCGCCCGGAAACGACGTCTGCGGTACAGTCCGGATGCCCTCCCCGGACTGCTCAGTCCGATCTACATGGTCTACCACCTGCTCAAACTGAGCTGCCTGCTGCACAGAGACGAGCCGGAGATCGTCCATCTCCAGTCCGGGTCCGGCCTGAGTTTCGTGCGCGATTCCTTGTTTGTCTTGGTGGCACGTGCGTGGAGAAGGAAGGTCGTCTGCCATTTCCACGGCATGCTGCACGAACAGTATCCGCTCTTCAGGCATCGCGTCCTGAAAGGCTACTTCCGCCTGATCATGCGCCATGTAGACCTGCTCATTCTGCTGTCGCCGCGGTTTGTAAAGGATTTCGACAGGCTGCTTCCTCGAACGCAGAAGTGTGTTGTTCCCAATTTCACACCCTCATTCCACCATGAGGACAAGGCGCCGAGGCCCACGGTCGATGTCCTCTTCATGGGCAGGCTGAGCAGGAAGAAAGGCATCTACGATTTGTTGAAGGCGGTCGTTGCCCTGAGGGATGAACCGGCCATCCAGTTCCACTTGGCCGGACTGGAAGAGACACCCGCCGATAGAAGAAGGATTCTCTCAGAAGTGGCCACATACGATATCGAAGACAAGGTGCATCTCACCGGGCACGTTCAGGGCTACGAGAAGACGCGTCTCTTTGCTCATTCTGATGTATTCGTGCTTCCTTCCTATGCGGAGATCTTTCCCATTGTCATCCTGGAGGCTATGGCAGCGGCCATGCCGGTGATTGCCACGCCGGTCGGTGCGGTTCCCGACATGGTGGTGGAAGGAATCAACGGTTTCATCGTGCCTCAGGGCGACCATGAATTGCTGGCCGAGCGAATCCGTTACTTGCTCCATCATCCGCAAATAAGGGAAGAGATGGGACAAAACAACCTCCGAAAGTTCAACGCAGAATACAGCCTGCAAGCAAACCTCGACAGGCTCGACAATATCTACCGCAGCCTCCTCACCGGAAACATACACGAAGCACAGTGCTGCGTATCGGAGGTGCGGTGAGCCGGTGTTACGGAGAACGATCATGGCTGACGGACCGCATGGATGTCTGAGGCGCGACAAGGGTAGTCCCCAGTGTCTGGTGGAAGCCGGTGAAGTGGATGCACGCAGGGAACGGGTCTTCGAACGCCGACTGCTCGGACGAGAGGACTGTCTGCGATCCCGTGAGGTCAGCATTGCCACCGGGCATGTCGGATATCCGGCCGAGTCTCCCTATTCGCCGAGTATCGCGTATCCAGAGTACTGTTTCGGCTCGGAGACTCTCGCTGAAGAAACGAATGATGCTTATGAGGGTGTGCGCGAGGCGCTGCATCTGCTGCAACTTGATGAGGAACACTATGGCCGGAAGGACTGGAATCCGCTGGGGCAGGTGATTCGTCCCGGTGATACCGTTGTGCTGAAGCCGAACTTCGTGCGTGAGTTCCGCGAGACCCGACCAGGACTTGACGATTGCACCATCACACATGGCGCCATCATCCGGGCGGCGGTGGACTATGCCTATATCGCCCTTAAGGGGACCGGGCGGATCATCATCGCCGATGCGCCTCAGGGCGAGGCGAATTTCGACGAGATTTGCAGGATCGCGGGGCTGGATCGCATCCAGGACCTGTATCGCCGTTATGCCGATGTCGAAGTGGAGGTGTATGATTTGCGGCCCGAGAGGAGTCGGACGCTGGATGGTGCTCTGATCGGCTACGAGCCACTGCCGGGGGATCCGCGAGGATACGCCACTGTGGATCTCGGCATCCATTCGATGTTTGTGCCGATTGAGCACTTGTGTCGCAGGGTCTATGGTTCGGACCATCACAGACGTGAGACGCGCCGCCATCATACGGGTGGGGTGCATGAGTATTCGATTGCCCGAACGGTCCTTGAGGCCGATTGTGTCATCAACCTGCCCAAGTTGAAGACTCACAAGAAGACGGGGCTCACGGTGTGTCTGAAGAACATGGTGGGAATCAACGGGAAGAAGAACTGGCTTCCTCACCTTCGACTGGGAACGCCGGCCCAGGGGGGGGACCAGTTTGCCGACGATGGTCTGAAACACAGGGTCGAACGATATGCCATGGCATGCTTCCGACGAGTGGTCCCTTGGCTCGGGCCTGTACGAACGCGCCTTGGCAGGCCTCTTCAAGCCATGGGGAAACATATCTTCGGAGATACCAACACCGACATGATTCGTTCCGGCAACTGGCACGGCAATGATACGGCGTGGCGCATGGTCCTCGACCTGAACAGGGCCATCCTCTATGCCGATCGCAGCGGAAATCTGCGGGGCCCCGGTGCGAGGAACTTGTTCTGCATTGTGGATGGGATCGTTGGAGGAGAAGGCAACGGTCCTCTGGATGCGACTCCGAAAGCGGCGGGGGTGGTAGTCGCTGGCAGGAACCCGGTGGCCGTAGAACTTGCGTGCGCGCTCGTGATGGGCTTCGATCGCATGCAGTTGCCGCTGCTGTGTCATGCCCTGGACAGAAACCACTCAGCGCCCCTGCTTGCGTTCGGATACGACGAGATCATCTGCAAGTCGCCCGTCGATCCAGCGGGATGCCCTCTGAGTCACTGTGACATACTGGCCATGTCCTTCAGGCCGCATTTCGGCTGGCGAGGAAAGATCGAGAGAAACCGACGGCAGATGTACCCAGGGTGATCCAAGCCGCTGCCGTGCATCGAAAGCTCTCATCCGTTCGGAAAGATCCAATGTACAGCCTGCTCAAGACGTCTTATGATCATGCACCGCTCCTCCTCAAGAAGATGGTGTGCTGTATTCCGTATCGGTACATTGCCGGAGGCGGCTATCGACGCACCGTTCGTCTGTGCGATAGGCTGGACCACATGTCGCGCGACGAGGTCCTGTTCCACCAGCAGACTCGGCTGCAGGAGTTGCTGGAGTTCGTCGTGGAGGAAGTGCCGTTCTATCGCCATCTTCGACGAGCCGTCGAGCGATTCAACCCATTTGACGCCCTCAAGGAGTTTCCGCTTCTCAGCAAGGCAGCGGTACAGCAACACGCAGATGTCCTGGTGCCCGACTGCCTGGAGTGCATACCCCACCACCGGGGAACGACAGGGGGATCGACGGGAAATCAGTTGGTCATCCTGGAAGATGAGTCTGTCTACGCCAGGGAAAAGGGATACATACACGCACAATGGCGACGCGTGGGATATGCACCCGGATGCAGAAAGGCGACATTTCGCGGGGTCCCATTTCACCGCATTACCGACTCGTGCTTCTGGCAGGAGAATCCCATTCACAACGAACTGCAATTCTCTCCCTTTCACATGAGCGAAGACAATCTCCAACACTACATCCGAAAACTCCTCGTATACAAGCCGCAGTTCCTCCACGGATACCCATCCGCGATCGACGTGCTTGCCGAGTATGTGCTCCGCCATGAGCTTACGTCAGCGCTGCCTCGTATTCAGGCCGCACTTCTGGTGTCGGAAGCGTGTTCAGAGGCGCAGCGGCAGCGCATTGAAGCCGCGTTTCGGACGTGCGTATACACCTTTTACGGGCACAGCGAAAGGACGGTGCTCGGAGGAGAGTGCGAGAAGAGCCACTGCTATCATGCGTTGCCGACCTATGGTGTTCTTGAGATTCTGGACGAGAGTGGAGACTCCTGTGAGGCAGGCGAATCCGGTGAGATCGTGGGGACAGGCTTCCTCAAACGCGCGATGCCCCTGATTCGATACCGAACGGACGATGTTGCCATGAGGGAGCCGTATCAATGTGAGTGCGGCCGCTGTTGGGATCGGTTCTCGCATGTCCTGGGACGTTGGACGTTGGAGGGTGTAATTGTCGGAAAGAGCGGCGCGCGAATCTCAGCTGCCGCGCTGAACGTGCACGGCGATGTGTTTGCAAATGTTGTTCGGTATCAATACTATCAGAGCAAGCGGGGGGAATTGGAGATCCACATCATTCCCAACGTTCGCTTTCGAGAGTGTGACAGAGAGAGCATCCGCATCGCTCATGAGCAGAAGCTCTGGGGGGAGGTGCGCGTCCGCGTTGTTCCCGTTCGGCATATCGCGCTGACCCCATCGGGAAAGCAAAGGCGGGTCGTCAGTGTGTGCCACGCAGATCCGCTGCCCCACATGCAACCGCCGGACCGGAGCGTCAGATGCGGGGCGCCTCCATCCACGGACGTGTCCCGGATGCAGGAGGTCCGAGGCTGATCGTCTTTCCTTTCGTGTGACCACCGACGGGGTGTCTCTATGCTCGACCTTTTCATCGGATGCGACGAAGGCATGGATGTGAGGGTTGTCGAATCGCGGATAGACCAACTGCGTGCCTTCGTGGAGACGGCCGATTACGCAGGCTACGATCCCTATGACGCTCTGAACAGTCCCGTACTGAGGGTTCTCTGCTCCCCAAGCAGATGGATGAGGCTCGCTTGTACGCAGTGTTTGAAACGAAGTCCTCTCAACCTGAGGAAGGTTCTGGCGGTGAAAAAGGGACACAATCCGAAAGGCATTGGGTTGTTTCTGTGGGGCTATGCCCGGCTGTATGCTGTTGAACGGCGGCCCGAGTACTGCGAACGTATCGAGTACCTGTTGGATCTGCTGGAGACGCTGAAGAGCAAGGGATACTCCGGTGCGTGCTGGGGCTACAACTTCGGCTGGCAGAACTGGAGGACATGGACGCCGGCGTACACACCGACGATCGTGAACTCCGCCTTCATCGGCCACGCTCTTCTGGATACATATGTCCTTGGTGGTGTGGGGAGAGCTCTGGATATGGCGGTCGAGATCAAGGAGTTCATCTGCCGGGACCTGAAGCGGCATGAGGAGGAAGACCGGCTCTGCTTCAGTTACACACCCCTGGAGGAACTCTACGTTCACAACGCCAATCTCCTGGGGGCGTCCCTGTTGATCCGCCTGTACCGCCTCTGTGGAGACCCCCGGTTGGAGGCGCTGGCCTTGGCGAGCCTGCGCTATGCACTTCATTATCAGCGGGAGGACGGCGCCTGGCACTACGGGCAAATGAAGCGGATGGACTATGTGGATTCATTTCACACCGGTTTCAATCTACAGGCCCTTCAATTCTTCATGGCCGAGGGATATGGGGCCTACTGCCAGCAGCAGTACGATCTGGGACTGGCCTATTACGTGGACCATTTCTTTCTGCCGGATGGGGCTGCCAAGTACTATGACGATCGCGTCTTTCCGATCGATATCCACAGCCTCTGTCAGGCGGTCGTCGTCCTGTGCCATGCACGGGCCGACCGGAGAGCTGTGTGCGCGCGCGTTCTCGGCTGGATGCTCGAGAACATGTGGGATCCAAAGGGATACTTCTACTTCCGCAAGGGACGCTATTGCGTCAACAAGATCTGCTATATGCGATGGTCTCAGGCGTGGGCCCTTCACGCGCTGACCGCCTGTCTGCTCGCTCAGTGGCCGGACCTTCCGAAAGACGCGGGCCCATGCGCTGAACGGGAGGAACACCGTGAGAGCCAGGGACGATCTGCGACAGGACGACAAAGAGAAGGCGGTCGCGCTCTTCAACGGCGCGCTATAGTGCCACCTGTGGGTGCAGGATGAGCGGGGCAAGACCATCCAAGGGCGGGTTCGAGAGGGATTCGACCATGCATTTAGCCGACGGCGTGGAAACGGTTTGGATAATGGGCGTGCCGATCACGTGTTTCCGTTCGTATCGGCATGCGGTGGGGTGTATTCTGGCTCGCATCCGGGCGCACACAAAGACCTTCTGTCTGGCAGTCGGTCCTGAGAAGATCTGCTTCGCTCGCGCGGACACATCCCTGTTGGACGTCATTCGGCGCGCAGACATTCACTGTTGTGATGGGGTAGGGGCGGCTCTTGCCATCCGGCTGTTGCACGGCCGCGTCGTGCCCCGCATCACGGGTGTTCAACTGTTCTACGAATTGCTCGCCGCCGCTCAGGCAGAGGCGCTGCGCGTCTTCCTCCTCGGCGCCAGGCCGCGCTCCAATGAGTTGGCATACCGTCGCTTGCAGGAGCAGTTTCCAGGCCTCCGCCTTGTGGGTAGACATGATGGGTACTTCGATGAGGACGAACCGATCATCGAGCAGATCAATGCCGCCCGTCCTGACATGCTCTTCGTTGCGATGGGTTCTCCCAGGCAGGAGAGATGGATCGCAAGGCATCGTGAGGCTCTTGCCGTGCCTTATTGCATGGGGATCGGCGGGACCCTGGATGTGGTCAGCGGACAGGCGAAGTGGGCGCCTCGATTCATCCGCCGTACTGGCACTGAATTCCTCTATCGGCTCCTCATGGAGCCGCAACGCTGGAGACGATACGGCATCGTGCCGGAATTCACCTGCCGCATCCTGCTGGAGATGATCTTCGCACGCCGTTCGCAGAACGAGCCTTTGTCATAGTGTTCGAGAGAGTGAAGGAATCCGAACATGCACCCGAAAACCGTTGTCGATAACCGTAGCGACGAAGGGGTTGAGAGCATATCGTGCCATGGTATCCTGGAGTGCCTCCGATCGAGTTCCCTCGTCTGGTGTGTGAGCCCCGTGATGCGTCTCTATCAACGATTCGCCAGCTACCTGACCTGGTGGCTGGAGAACCTAGGCTGGCGCAAGGCATTCACCCGCATCGTAGCCAACAGTACAGGGCGGACGTTCGGCAGCTCGAATCTCAGAGCAGCCAAGATCGTCCATGCGGAGGATATCCGACAGGGTGAAACGCTCGGGTTGCAGCCAGGTGAGCTTGTCGAGGTCAGACCTATCGACGAGATTCTGGCCACCCTGAACCCCAAACGGCGGTGCAAAGGCCTGCTCTGGATGACCGGAATGCGCAAGTTCTGTGGAAAGCGATATCGAGTCCTCCGGAGAGTGGAGCGCATCATGCTCGAAACCAACGGCGAATTGCGGACGATGAAGAACACGGTTCTCCTGGAAGGTGTGATGTGTGATGGGGCTGCATTCGGGGGATGTGATCGGTCATGCTTCCATTTCTGGAGAGAGGCGTGGCTGAGGCGCGTGCCCGCCGAAGAAGACAACGAGGGCGGCAGAATCCGTTGCACCGAAGAGGACCGTATCCGGAGCCAGATGAACCGCGCCATGTAACCAGGGCGATACCCTCGCTCTAAGACAGCAACGGAAGATTAAGGGGCTGGTGAGGCTTTCGATTTGGCCGTCGAGCTCACCAGCCCGGACTCTGCTCGGCGCCGCTGTTGCGCGCGCGAACATCGCCTTTTCGCATTCTACCCATGACGCCACTGAGCGTCAAGCGACACACATGTGGACCGCGGGCCGCGGGCCTCGGCCAGCGGAGCCACTCCTGCGACGGTTTCGAATGTGTTGACACGAAAGCCCTAACCACGGGGTGAAAAATCCCCCCCCGAAAGGAGGCTATCTTCATGAGTCTTGAGATCACAACGCTCGAAGAGCGAAGCGCCGAATGCGAGGATTTCATCCAGCGGGCGGCCGGAGCCAGGCTGTGTCATACCTACGCGTGGACGCGCATGGTCGAGGAGGCGTTCGGCTACAAGGGCTATTACCTTATTGCCCGCCAGGACCGTCAGATCCACGGGGTTCTGCCTCTGATACACGTCCGGAGCAAGCTGTTTGGCAGCCGATTGCTGTCTCAGCCGTTCAGCGACTACGGTGGTCCCGTGGCCACGAGTCCGGCCGCTACAGAAGCCCTCTACCATCGCGCCATTGCGATTGCCGAAGAACACGGCTGTGACTCGGTGGAATTGCGGAATACGATTCCGCTGTCCCACGATCTGTACCTGCGCCAGGACAAGATGTCCATGTATCTGCCCCTGGCTCCGAACGCGCAGGATGTATGGGAGACGCTGCGTCACAAGACCCGCAACCGGGTGCGCAAGGCGGAACGATCCGGATTGACCGTCAAGATCGGAGGACAGGAACTCATCGGCGAATTCTATCGCGTCTGGACCGTCCGCATGCGTGAATTGGGCACCCCCTGTTATCCGTGCAAGCTCTTTCATGTGATCATGCGGACGTTCCCCGATCAAAGCCGTATCTTCTTGGCTGTACTGGCCGGCGTGCCTGTGGCCGTTCTGTTTGCCTATACATTCAAGGGTTGGGTCCAATGTTCCTGGGGGGCGGCCTTGAGAGGGTACGACAGTGTGGGACCGAACTACATCCTGAACTGGGCGGCGATCGAATACTATTGCGGCCAGGGCATGCAGTGGTTCGATTTCGGACGGAGCACGAAAGGGAGTGGGCAGCACACCTTCAAAGAGCGCTGGGGCGCCCATCCAATCGATTTGTGTTGGCAATACTGGACGCCGCCTGGTGGACGCCTCGCGTTGGCGACGCCTACGAGCGATCGCTACCGAAATAAGGTCGAGTTATGGAAGAGGATGCCCCTGTGGGCAACCCGTCTCATCGGCCCCGTGATCAGTCCGGCGCTTGCCTGAACCCGGTTGCTCGATGGAGGCTATGCTCTCGGCAAGAGAGATCGCCTGTCGTTCCTCTCTCATGACAGACTGCGGGTGTCACGTGATTTGCTTGAGCCATCCTTTATCTGGCCAAGCGGCTCCAGGTGAATGAGCATGCCATCGTTCCGTCTTGCAGAGAGGGCAGGCATGCGGTCGGCATGAGGATCAGGGCCCGGGAAAAGGAGACGAGCATGGGAACATCGGATCAAATCCCAACAGACGCGTTCAGTTGTGAACTGGAAGATTGGTTCCATATTCTCGACAGTCAGAGCGTTCCGGGAATTGACGACTGGCCGGGACTGCCGCTTCAGGCGGAAAGGAATGTGGATCGGCTCCTTGAGCTTCTTGCCGAGTATGACGCCAAGGCGACCTTCTTCTGTCTGGGCTGGATGGCCGAACGTATGCCTCATGTCGTTCGGCGTTGCTGGCAGGCGGGACACGAGATCGCGTCACATGGATATGCCCACGTTCTCGCCTATCGCGTGGGACGCCGGGCGTTTGCCGATGATATTGTCCGGGCCAGGATGATCCTGGAGGACTGCATCGGTCAGGAGGTCATAGGATTCCGGTCTCCCGGGTTCTGCATCAGAGAGGATAGCCGGTGGGTGTTCGATGTTGTGGCGGAGGCCGGCTACGAATACGACGCCAGTGTGTTTCCTGCGAACCACGGTCACGGCGGCCTCCTTCAGACCGAACCCGGGCCACACATTGTGAGAACACGACACAATCGTCTGGTGGAGATTCCTGTGTCCACGGTGTGCGTACTGGGACATCGGATTTGCCTGTTCGGCGGTGGGTACTTGCGGATCACGCCCCTGCCTCTGATTCGGTGGGGTGTGGAGCGACTGCACCGGGAGGGGCGGCCATTGACTGTGTACGTGCACCCTCGGGAGATTGACCCGGATCATCCTCGGCTTCCGCTGACGCTGAAGCGGAGGTTCAAATGCTATGTCAACCTCCACAGCACAATGCCGAAGCTGCGATGGCTGTGCAAGCACTGCGCGTTCACGACAATGAGAGCCATAGCCGCACGCGTGCAAGAGGAGGCCAACTGGCAGCCGGTGGCAGGTGCCATGTCACGTGAGCGGATCGGGCACGCAGGGACCCTGGTCGGTGTGGCAGGTGAATCGGTGACTATGGAGCACGAAGCTGTCCTGTGACGCCATCACCTCAGCCTCTTGTTGGATTGATCCATTCCGTTGACAGGATGCGTGTTTGAACGTGTGAATGCTCATCCTGGAGTGCAGTCTGACGTGTCCCGATGGATATCGAGGACACATTCAGATGCTGTCGGCCATCCCACCAACCAGGACCGCCAGAGAGGAGGACGGCAATCTTCGGCGGAAAGGAGGTATGAAGCCATGGGCTGATCGAGTGAACATGCACACGGCCGTGTCGCTATGTGTGCGATGGATGTTGAGGGCCTTGGCCGCTCTATGGCGGAGGTGACGGCAGTCCTCAGAATGCGACAACAAGAAACAACTGGGACAGGAGAAAGAACCATGAAGACAGCAACGTACACAGTGAGCGTCTTGTGGATTGCAGGTCTTCTTTCGTCACCAGCCTACACGCAGACCTTCTGGCATGGCGTCAACATCGAAGATGCCGGTGTATTCGCTGAGGACATGGAAGCTATCCACAATGCCATAAAGGCAGGAATGACTGATCTGGCACCCACGCCGACGGGTTTCCCGACGGGCGATATGGTTGACGACGACCATCGCGGCTTGCGGATCTACAAGCCAGACAAGACCTGGGACGGGTACACGCTGTTGAACTGCTTCACATCCACGGGTACGGAGAAGAACGGCAATAACGTCCTGATCGACATGCGGGGCGATATCGTCAACGAGTGGATGTTCCCGGGGGCGGGATATCTTTCCGCCGCAAAGCCGCTGCCAGGAGGATGCATCGCGGGCAGTTCCGTCGATCCCGAGGCCCCGATGCCCGGAGGTGGCAAGGTGACACAGTTGAACTGGGACGGCGAGGTCGTCAAGCAGTGGGACACGAACATGCACCATGACCACGAGCGTGAAGGCAGTCCCTGCGGCTATTATGCTCCGGGAGCAGATCCGATGGTCGATGGCGGAAAGGTGCTTGCCCTCGAGAGCACTCGTCCCGATCCCGACGAGACAAAGCATATCTCCAGAAAGTTCATCAAGGACGATATGATCCGGGAACTGGACTGGAACGGGAACGAGCTGTTCCGATGGGAATGCTGGAAGCACTTCGATCAGCTCGGACTCTGTGAATGGGCCAAAGCCGGTCTCGACCTGGGATGCAACTACGAGGGCCCCGATTTCATGGTGGACATGCTGCCTGAGGACTGGTCGCACGGGAACGCCGTCGCCTGGTGCGGGCCGAACAAGTGGTACGATGCCGGCGATCTGCGTTTCCATCCCGACAACATCATCGCCGACTTCCGCTCACTGAACATCACGATCATCATTGCCAGACACGATCACCCGGATGGCCAATGGAAGCAGGGGGATATCGTCTGGCGGCTTGGTCCGGACTATTGTACAGCCAGCGACAACTACAAGGTGGGTCAGATCATCGGTCAGCACCAGGCGCACATGATCCCCCGCGGCTTGCCCGGTGAGGGCAACATGCTGATCTTTGACAACGGGGGAGCGGCGGGTTACGGGGCGCTCATCAAGGGCTTGAGGGATGCTGAGGGCAATGCTCTCGGCTCGTGGCCCAATACGTACCGGCTGTTCAGTCGGGTCATCGAGATCGATCCAACGACCAAACAGGTTGTTTGGGAGTACAAGCAGCCGAAGCTGTCCGAGGACCGCGACGGCGACGGTAAGATTCTCGGCGACGAGAAGCTCTTCTTCAGCAACCTGATGTCGGGGATGCAGCGTCTCCCAAACGGGAACACCCTTATCACCGAGGCGGACGTAGGACGCGTCTTCGAGGTGACCCCATCCGGTGAGGTCGTCTGGGAATACGTCCCCACGTGGTTCGATGCGGAGGCTTTCATGGGCGTCGCCATCTACCGCGCCTATCGCGTTCCATACGAGTGGGTTCCCGAAGGGACCACGAAGTGAAACTGCAACACACCGCGATCAAAGCAAGGCATTCCAGTCGCCTCGTGTCGTGATGATCTCTATGCGACAGAGAATCAGACGCCATACGACACGTCCAGACCATTGGACTTGGGGTATCCACAGGAAAAGGAGAAATGAGTATGAAACCGACACTTCTCATCATAGCTGAGTTGTTCCTGGCAGTGCTCCTGGTGCCGGGTGTGCTTGCGGCGCAGGAGTTCTTCTGGTGCGGCGGCGACATCACGGAAATGATTGGTCCTGAACAGGCAGAGGCTCTGCAGGCCACTCTGACACAGATCCACGGCGCCGTCACTCAGGGAATGTGGGTCCGCGGCATGCGCAACGATAACGAGACCCCCATGACGGGTGTCGTCCGGTACGATACGGACAAGGCATGGGACGGCTACACCCTGCTGTGCACCATGGGAGGCTATGTCGATCCGGCTACCGGCGTCAACAACCCGGCGATCCTGATCGACATGGAGGGCAACGTGATCAACGCCTGGCCGCTGACCAGCACGCCGTCGAAGATCCTGCCTGGGGGCTACATCATCGGTCAGGAAGGCTTTCTGGGCTCCTCCGGCGGACAGACCTGTCCGCTCGTGCAACTGGACTGGAACGGGGACAAGGTCTGGGAATGGCGCGGCCAGCCCCGCAGCCCCGGAGCGGAGACACTGTTCGGATGTCACCACGATTTCCAGAGAGAAGGAAGTCCCGTGGGATACTATGCTCCGGGACTGGAGCCCATGGCTACCGGGGGCAAGACGCTGATGTTGTCCAATTACCATCCACCCGTCGAGCAGACCAAGCATATCAGCAGGCATCTTCTGCACGACGATGCTTTGTATGAGGTCGATTGGGAAGGGAACCTCACCTGGCAGTGGCATGCCTGGGAATACTACGACCAGATGGGATTCTGTGACGCCGCTCGCGAGGCGGTCTACGAGACGTTTTCCGGCTTCGATCCCAACGCTGGTTCGGACTACCATCATTTCAACGCCGCCTCGTATCTGGGGCCGAACAAGTGGTACGATGCGGGTGATCTCCGCTTCCATCCGGACAACATCATCTTTGACTGTCGCAGCAGCAACATCCTCGGGATCATTGCCCGGCATGACCATCCCGAAGGCCAGTGGGCTTCCGGCGACGTCGTCTGGCGCGTGGGGCCGGATTACTCCTACGGCCGGCCGGAACACAGACTCGGGCAGATCATCGGCCAGCACCATGTGCACATGATCCCGCAGGGGCTGCCCGGCGCCGGGAACATCCTCGTATACGACAACGGCGGGAATGCAGGTTATGGTCCGTTGATGCCCGGGTTGTCCCCAACGGCCAACAATCGGCTGCGGGAGTACTCGCGCATTCTCGAATTCAACCCGGTCACGTTGGAGGTTGTCTGGGAGTATGCCAACCCTCAGGCCCGGCATGACGATCAGGGAAACTGCGTTGAGGCAAGCTTCTTCAGCCCATTCATCAGCGGGGCCCAACGCCTGGCCAACGGCAATACCCTGATCTGCCAGGGAAGCAACGGGCGCATCTTCGAGGTGACGGCGGGGAAGGAAATCGTCTGGGAGTACATCTCGCCTCATCTCGGCCCCGTCGACCCCGAGGCCGGCCAATTCGGCAGCACCAATATCTATCGCGCCTATCGGATTCCGCGTAGCTGGATACCGGAAGGATAGCTTTCTTCCATCATCTCTCTATCGTCGCCGGATCGAGGGGACACCCTGGCTGCCTGGTGGGGGCGGGGTGTCCCCCGGCCGGCCTCGGTCGCAACGATCGTGCCTGTCATCTGCACGACATCGGATGCGTTCGGAAAGGAATCGATCATGGCACGCACAGTCTCTGTTCTCTGCGTCTTCCTGTGGCTCCTGAATGGCGTCCATGCCCGAAGGGCCGACGCGATACCTCCGGCCGATTTCCCGGTCGTCACGGCTCGCATCTATGATGCCAACGCCCTGGGCGACGGATATGTCTATCTTGCCGTGGCCGGCGAGGTCGAAGGCGTGGGCTCTTATCTCATGATTCTCGACAACGAAGGCGCATTGGTCTGGTACAAGGAACTGGCGAATCACTACGCCTTTGATTTCAAGATGCAACCCAACGGTCTGTTGACCTACGCTCAGCTTCTCGAACACCACACCTGCCCCGACGGAGGCAACGCCCTCCACATGGTGATGGACCGGGACTTCTCCCCGATCGACAGCTTCCAGATGGCGGATGGATACACCGCCGAGGCCCGTGACTTCCAATGGCTTCCCAATGGCCATGCGCTGCTGTTCGGCTGTTACCTGACGGAGGTGGCATCGGGTGGCAATTCCAGCGTTCTCATCGCGGATGGGGTCATCCAGGAACTCGATGCCAATCGCAATGTTGTCTTCCAATGGCGCATGGGGGATCACTGTGACTTCCACGGCGGCGTCTGGGATGCGCAAGACACCGACCCTGTCGTTGACAAGTCTCCGCTGAACAGCATCGGCATGGACATGGACGGTCACATTCTCATTGCCACACCGGATTGGGTCGGGAAGATCAGCCGTCACACGGGCCAAATCCTGTGGCACCTGGGCGGCGAGGAGAACGAGTTCGCCTTTGTCGGTGTGGAGTCTGAAGAGGCGGCAGGCCATTTCGGCGGACAGGCATTTCACCGCTTGGACGACGGAAATGTCCTGATCTATGATAACGGCGACCGCTCGGGGATACGCTCCTCGCGCGTCCATGAGTACCGCTTGGATGAAACGAACAGGATTGCCGAGCACGTGTGGTCGTACGTCCCCGATCCGCCGATCTTCGGCTGGTATGGGGGCAATGCCCAACGGCTGGCCAACGGCAACACCTTCATTGGTTGGGGCGGCGGTGATGGCAACCACAGTCCGGTGTGCACCGAAGTGACGCCGGATGGGCGAAAGGTTTTTGAGCTGTCCTTCGATGACTCGGCCGTCGAGAGCTATCGCGCATATCGCTTTCCTCTGCCAGCGGACATATCCGGTATCGGTGTGACCAAACAGTATGTCGGAGTCGGAGACAATGAGTTCAGACGTGGTGGGATCGATACGGGGGTCACGGTCCGTGTCAACAGCTTCACCGGTACAGGCTACAATGTCATGGGCGTTGTACGAACTCCGCTGGCGCCGTTGTACCCGACGTTCGAAGGGTGCGTTCCCCTCGTCGTTCCCGTTCGACTCCAGATTGGCGCCAACGGAATCATCACAATTGACGCCCGGATATCACTGGACACGGCAAGTTTCGGTCTGAGAGCCCCGGAGACGCTGACCATCTATCATCGCGACTCCCAGAAGTCCGGTCCCTTCAGAGCCTTGGCGACTTCGTATGACCCCGTCGGGGGCAAGCTGTGCGCCGACATCACAGAGTTCGGCGAGCTTACCATCGGCCGACCGGATTCTGAAAATGTGCCGTAGATGCCCGATGCAACGGTCGACGAAACGCCGCTGGCTGTCTTTGAATGAACCGCGCGGGTTGCGCTAGCGCCGAGCACTTTCAGAGGATGATCGGCAGGCCGTGTCTGTTCGGTTCCATTGCGGTCTGACTTGCGATGTCCCTGTGCGTCGGAGACGAAAGATCGAGAGCCAGTCTCGGCTGGTGAGAGGCCTTGCATCGTCGTTCGCCATTCATCGCCTGTGATGCAGGCGGAATGCTGCCTATGAGATTCGTTGTGGACGATCGCGAAGATGGGTGGAATCAGTTGTCCGGGAAGGACGCCTTCTCTGGGTTCACGATCGATGAGCCCGACCGTCACTTCAGGACGATCTTCGAACACATCGCCGATGGGGTGGTTCTGGCGGATGTGGACAGCAAGCAACTGCATCTGGCCAATCGGGCTTTCTGCCAGATGCTGGGCTACAACGCCGACGAGATCCAGCAGATGAGTGTTGCCGACATCCATCCGGCGGAGCATCTTCCCTTTGTGCTGACGGAGTTTGAGCGGCAGGTGAGAATGGAGCAATCTCTGTCTCGTGACATACCGGTCCGGCGGAAGGATGGAAGCGTATTCTATGCCGACATCAATGCGTTTCCGATCACCCTCTCGGGAAAGGCCTATCTCATGGGGCTCTTCCGGGATATTACGGATTGGAGACAAGCACAGCAGGAATTGGAGGCCTATCGACAGAGAATGTGTCGTGCCGAGCGACTTGCCTCGGCCGGCACGTTGAGTGCCAGCATTGCCCACGAACTGATGCAGCCTCTGACCGTGGTGAAACTCTCATTGGATGAGGCCATGGCGATCCTCGGTGCGTCGACATGCTCCCGGACGGTCCTGGAAGCCCTGGAACGGTGTCAGAGTGGAACCGAGGATGTGGTTGCCATCGTCAAACGCTTCCGTTGTTACGCGCGACATTCCACGTTGCCTGTGTCCGGACCTGTGGACATTGGGGCCGTCGTAAGGCGGACCATGAACCTTCTGACGGGGAGAGCGCGAGCCAGAAAGGTCTCCCTGGTTGGAGAGGGTATGGATGATCTTCCCACCATAACGGTCTCCGAAAAGGGCATCGAGCAGGTATGTTTTGCGCTGATCGACAATGCCATCCAGGCAGCAGATTGTGAGAATGAACACACTCTTACGATCAAGGGAGAAGTGGTGGCCGGACAGGTGGTCCTGTGGTTTGAGGACGACTGCGGCGGTATGCCGACCGAGATTCTCGATAAGATCTTCCGGCCGTTCTTCACCACCAAGCCGCCGTCCGAGGGCACCGGGTTGGGCCTCTGCATCGTCGAACAGATGGTCTCCAATGCTGGAGGAAAGGTCTATGTGGAAAGCAGGCTCAACAGAGGTTCGACATTCTGCGTGATGCTGCCCGTTCAGTGAGTGGATTACTTTACGGCCACCGATCGGCAACGCCGGGCCCGAGCACCTGGCCGGAGTGTTTCCGCGACCGTGGCGTTGCCGTTGTACGGACATCTGATAGATGCACGCTGCATTGCCCGCGATGCCGTTGAGCCCCTTCCACTTGCACCGGATGTAATGTTTCCATTCCTTGGAATGTGCTTCGGGCGAAATCTCGGGCGGCAGCATCTCCATTCCCACATCAGGGGCTGAAATCCGAACCGGCATCCACCCCTCACGAACATTGCATCTGTAGTACAACCGGATCAGGCAACTGCCTCGCCGGACGGGTCGGTCCTTGCACGAAGTTCTACCGATATCCGTCTGATAGACAGCGAGGCAGGCAAGGAGGACCCGTTGCAGGTCCTCCTTTTTCTTAGCTCTCTTGGCGGGGAATCCGGTGAATGGAGAGTCTGTTGTGTTCTGGGGTTTGTGTGCGGTCAACCTGCCGCAGCATCTTCGGCTCGGCTGGCATGATACGGGGCCCCGCTGGAAGTCTATGTGTGGAGATCCATCCTGCCACCCGGCTGTCTCGGTCGCGTCAGGACAGATGCAGTGAGAAGAGTCACCCCCCTCCGTTGGGGAAGGACTGCCTCCTCCTGCCTCCACGGCAGACTCTCACCAGGATGACTCACCGGTTGATCTGCAGCAGCCCGTCTGGGGTCTGGTCGTCGCGAGTCCTATTGGGGACAGCAGGGACGACACGGCATACAGCGGCATGGGCAGAAGCCACAGCCGTCACAGTTGACCGTGAAGGATTTCATGGCCACGCCGCAGAGGACCGGCTGCGGATAGCAGCAGTACGGGAAGCACGTACAGTTCGTGTAGTCGCACCAGACCCGGACCACGACGAAGTACCAGCCGCACTTTGCCTTGCCGAATACCGTTCCCTGCGTGGTGACCACAGAACTTCCACATGGGGACTCACAATCGACATAGATATCGGCATAGAGGACGTTGTCGTTGACATATGTCTTCAGCGTCTTGATGGGAGGATGCCTGCATACACCGGAGCATTCGATCAGCGTGCTTCCCGTGATGGGCTCACCGCAGGTGATCTCGTCGATGGTGATATTGATCCTGCAGTAGCCCAATGCAGTGCTGCTGATCCCGAGCAGCAAGAGGAACAACAATCCGTATCGTTTCATAAGTCACCTCCATGCAAGTTGGTGTTCTATTCCCGTTACGATCGGCCCTTCCCCTGGCGATCACGATTGTCTTCATCCGTGTGCCACGGATCGTGTGTCCGGCCAGAGCATCGTGTTCCCCAATCCTCATACGAAGCAATTACCTGCTCTCCGGATCACGATCAATTGTGGTGACTACGTATTTTGCTATCGCACGTGCTGCATCCTCGGCAGGAGCTGGAGAAACGGCATCATGGTAAGGTCGACGATCGGCTCGGAGGTCATCGGTCCCCACACTGGTTCGATGACCCGGCCGCGATGCTGCCTTGCCGCGCTCAAAGCGGGGCGTCCGATCCTCGATGAAGGTCTGTTTGATGCCAAGGTTTTCTATTTCTCGCAGAATCTCCATATTAAAAGGCGAGTTTTGTTCGCCGATTTCTGTTGACAAAGGGTGGCGTGCGATGGAAAAAAGGCTCATGGGGATGTTAGGGGGATGAAGGGGATGTTGACCGGTCGGGGGGGGCGTTCGGGTCTTCATCTATTTATCGGGTTCCATTTTACGCGTTCTTCATCACGGGGCGTCTTTGGAAGTGATCGCTCTTCGTTGTGGCCGGCAGCCGCACGGGAGAAAAAGAACGAGCATGCCCTGAAACAGCATAGCGGTGTCTGCCGGATCCAGGGTGGGTCTGCGCAGCCACGGACGGTAGTCCTGTGTGCAGCCCGTCGGTGGTGGTTCGATGTGACTGTTGGCTTCGACCTGCTTGTCAGGCAAGTCGGCATGGCGATGACAGGATGGCCCGGAGACGAAGGGCAGGCTTCGCACTATGTGGCGAGGGGATAGGCCGCATGGACAGGGAGACGTCAGTTGAATCTCGTCCGGACGACCGGCAATCTCAGCCGGACGATCGACGGACAGGGAGCCGTATGAGTTGTGTCCACGGTCATTGTGTACCTGCCAGGCGCAGGTGCCCGGTGAAGGGGAGGGAACACGCCTGCCAGGCGAGGCATGTGATCGAACCACTGGAACACAGGACGAACCGATGCATGTCCGGCCCATGGGCTCGAATGGGCCAGGTTGCAACGGGATTCGACGAAACGTGGGCGTCTCTGCTGGAATGCACACCTGATCTTGTTGTTGTCGTGGATGCCGATGGCCGAATTGGGCATGCCAACCACTTGTCCGCAAGGTTGTTTGGGGATCGGGAAGGCATTCTGGGCCGTCGCATCTGCGATTTGCTGCCAGGGGAGTATCGCGCTCAAGTGTGGGAATCAATCGAGACGGTCTTCCGCACGGGAGAGACGATTCGGCAGGTGGTTGCCTTCTCTGTCGATGGCAGTGGTACCTTGTGCAGCCAGGCTTGCATCGGTCCGATTACCCGGAACGGACGAGTTGTTGGCGTGGGCATGTTCTTCACGGACATCACGGAACAGGAACGACTCCAGGCCCGGCTAAGGGAGAGGGATACGCTGCTCAGGTCCATTGTCAGGGCCATGCCCCGAATGATGGATATTTTGGAGGGTCTGATCCGCCAAGGGATGGCTGGAGAGGAACCGGAACGCAGAGCGAGCGAACTCCAACTCTGCCGCGAGCAGATGATTCAGATTGGTCGGCTGGCCTCGATCGGCAAGGCCAGTTTCAGCCTGATGCAACGACTGCCCCAGTTCCTCACCGCAATCGGCATGTCTGTTGAGAATGCTCGGGCGAAACTGAACGCCGCATCCCGTCAAGACGGTGCCGGACGGGAGCTCGAGGCTGCCCTTCGGGCAGTCTCCGCTCTGGCAACGGGCGTCGAACAGGTCCGTGGCTTCGCCGAGACGGGTTCCAGGCATCCCCTCGTCCACGCCGTGGATTTGGGCGCGAGTCTTGCGCGGGCTGTACAACTGTTGGAGGCACAGGCCCGAGGGACGAGCACGGCCATTTCGATTGAGCCATGCGAAGAATGGCCGGCCGTGCGCATGGCCGAGGGAGATGCCGAGCAGTTGTGCTTCACCTTGATTGAGAATCTCTTACGGTTTGCCGACGGCAAGCGAAATCATCGCATCGTTGTTCGCAGCGTTGTGAAGGAACATGACATTGAGCTGCGATTCTCGGGCGACGAGGGTCTCGTCGAGAAGGAGGATGTGGAGGTCACATGGGATCGCCCGTACCCTTCCGAAGCGGGCGCTCAGGCAGCGGATTTGGGGCTGTATGTTGCGTGGGATATCGTCGTTCGGGCCGGCGGCACGATTCGTCGCGAATGCACTGCCGGTCTGGCGTGTACGTTTTTCGTCAGTCTTCCAATTGTTGATCAGATCAGTTGCAGGCGAGGTCAGAGTGGGGGAAGACGGAAAACAGCAGGTATTTGTCGTCGATGACGAGCCGGAAGTGTGCGCCGCCATGTGCCGAACGTTGGAATTGGCCGGCTATGAGGCTCGCCCATTTGACTCTGCGACCGCGTGTCTTGCGAAAATACGCTCGGTACCATGCGATCTTTTGATCACCGATGTGGTCTTGCCCGGTATGGACGGGATCGAATTGCTCACCGAGGTCAAGTGCAGAACACCCTCCCTGCCGGTTCTGGTGGTTACGGGCTATGGAAGTGTAGAGATGGCCGTCGAGGTGATGGCGGCAGGGGCGTCGAGCCTTCTCCAGAAGCCCCTGGATCGGACCTCCTTCCTGGCGGCCGTTGAGGCGGCGCTCAAGCACAGCGACCGCGTGAGGACGGTGATGCGCAGGCCGCTGACCAAATCGGAGGTCGAAGTGCTGCGTCTGATCCTGGACGGCAAAGCGAACAAGGAAATCGCAAAACTGCGACACCGTTCCGTCCGGACCATCGAGGATCAGCGCCGTCGGATCATGCACAAATTCGGTGTGGACAATCCGATTGATCTGATTCGAGAGGTCGCGATCATCAGAATGCCAAGACAACCACACCGCGAGCAACTGTCTTTGCCGTTCGACCCCCGTTAGCTCGCTTTGGTTCGCGCGAGAGATGGCTGGTCTGCTGCCTGCCCGACAAGTGCCGGTTCTGTTCCGCTCACACCCTCGAGGCCTATCACCTACGTGGTCTCCACGTCCCTTTGAGAATGACAGATGTGGAATGACCAGGAAATACCGTAGCTACCACGATTGTTGGCGGTGATGGCGAGCGGTAGATTCCAGATGTGGTGCAGCTTGACCGCAGGCGCAGATGCATTGAACGGCTTCAGATGCCTGCGGTGAGGGATGGTGTATCGTTCGCAGGTGTCTATGGAGAGGGTGATCTGGGAGAAAGGGATTTCACATGTGTGCCTCGAGCACTCGGGGAGAAAGGGGTATGCCAACGCATACCCTTGGGGCGAAGGCCTCTTCATGGCCTTTTGCGAATGCGGTGGCGCCCGACGCGGCCGGATATGGTCCTGATCGGGGACGGCGTGTCACTCTCCCAAGTCCTGGTCTTCATTTCAAGCAATCCCAATTCCTCCCGCCTTTCCTTTGTTGTGCAAAGATCGTGGCCGGCATCTTCTGCTCGATCGTTTATGTCTGTCCTGTGAGCATGCGCCGATCGGGATTGAGATCTCAATGAGTCGTTTGGGCACGGTCTGACGGCCTATCCGACTGCAACGCAGATGTGCTTCACAACGGACAATACAGCCGACGAGGACGGAGTCTGTCCAGCGGACAAGACCGTCATGACGCGGAAGACGGACCTCGGATACTCATGACCACCTGTATCGCCGTATATCTCGGTTCGGCTATTGTGGCCCTGATCGTCACACCCCTGGTGATCCGAGTCGCCAAACGCGTCGGTGCCGTGGACCGGCCCGGCGTTCGTACGATCCACGAACGCCCCATCCCTCGTATCGGTGGCGTTGCGATCTTCGTTGCCGCCATGAGCCTCATCGTTGCGGTTCTGTGGGTCGACAACGCGATCGGTGACGCGTTTCGCGCGAATCGCCTGCAGATGATGACGCTGCTGACCTCGGCGACCTTCATCTTTCTGGTCGGGTTGGTGGACGATCTGAGAGGACTGCCGGCGCGCGTGAAGTTCGGCGTCGAGGTGCTCGCGGCCGTCGCCTTGTGTGCGGCGGGGATCCGGATCAAGAGCATCGGTCTGACCGGCGATTTCTCACTGCCTCTGGGTGTTGCAGGGTATCTGCTGACGGTGCTCTGGGTCGTGGGGGTGACCAATGCTGTAAACCTCAGCGACGGCTTGGATGGTCTGGCGGCCGGCATCGGTGCGATTGCCTGCGGTGTGATCGCCGTTCTGGCCATCCATCGCGACAGCGCGATCATGGCGATTCTGGCCCTGGCCTTGGCCGGAAGTCTGTCGGGCTTCCTCGTTTTCAATTTCAATCCTGCCAAGATCTTCATGGGCGACTGTGGCAGTCTGTTCCTCGGTTACGTCATCGCCGCCTCCAGCGTGATGTGCCTGACCACATCCTCGGCGCTGGTGGGCCTGGCTCTGCCGGCATTGGCGCTGGGGATTCCGATCTTCGATACGCTTTTCTCGATGCTGCGCCGCTTCCTGGAGCGGCGAAGCCTCTTCGCCCCGGATCGCAGCCATTTCCACCATCGCCTGCTCGACATGGGTCTTCGGCAGCGCCACGCCGTGATTCTGATCTATCTGCTGACCATCGTGTTCACCGGTCTGGGATTGTTCGTCATGGTCTGCCGGGACCTCGGCGCTCTGGTTGTCTTCGGCTGTATCCTCTTCATGCTGGTGTTGGTTTTTCGCGTGGTTGGCTCGGTGCGTCTGTCTGAGACGCTGACGGGCCTCCGGGAGAAGTACGTGCTGAACCAGTGCTACAGGCAGGAAAGGGAGGCGTTCGAGTATCTGGAACTGCGATTCGACCAGGCATGCGACGAAGGCCAGTGGTGGGATGTGATCTGCGAGACAGCGCGTCGCATGGAGTTCGCCTGGGTCTGTCTGAAGACGACGCGTCCCGACGGCCGGATCGAACAGGAGATCTGGCGGGCCCCGTTGCCGAAACCGGATATGTCTCGCCTGGTCATGGTGACGATCCCGCTGCCGCCGAGCAATGGCGATCCGCAGCGGGAATTCGAGATCGCCATCTGGGCCAATGGGTCGCTCGAAGCGGCCAATCGTCGGGCGTGTCTATTCGGCCGGCTCATGGACGAACACGGTCATCGACCGACCAGGATGGCGGGCGCGGCGACCTGACAAAAACGGGTCCTTGCGGAAGAGGCATGAGTTCGCGGCGTGTGTTGGAGCCGCTGCAGGTACGTTCGGCAGCCGAAAACCTGATCGTGGCGTATTCTCGTGATTCCCTGCATGAAGCGCAAAGACGGTATGTGTGGTTCCGTTGTGCCATACCCTGCTCTGGGAGACGTAGCTCCTGCTGCCGCAGGTCAAACGGTGAGGATGCCCTTGCTTCGCGGGATCAGGAACGCCTCGTATCTGGCCCTCGGCAACCTCATGGCGCAAGCCATCGGCTTGGTCGGGTTCGCCTACATCGCTCGTGTCCTCGGTCCGCATGACTACGGCACATATCTCACGGTGGGCGCCTTCGTGGGCATGTTCGATGTTCTCCTGCTGGGCGGATTGAACAAGGTCATCATCCGGGAAGGAAGCCAGGATGTGTCTTCCATGCATCGTTCTCTGGAGAAGACGATTGCCGTACGAAATGTGCTGAGTCTGCTGGCCGTCGCCGTGTGTATCATGTCGTCGTTCTTCACACCCTATGAGATTCAGACGAAGCTGTATATCGTGCTCTTCAGCGCTCAGTTGGCTTATACCGGAGTGCAGGGATTTCTCCAGACCATCTATCAGGCGACAGAGAGAATGCGGTATATTGCCATTCTGAGTGTCGCGAACCGGACCCTTTCCGTCGGCCTGTCGATAGCCTTTCTACACTTCGGATTCGGACTCCTGGCCCTGTTTCTAATCGCGCTTGGATCCGATCTCGTCACAATGCTGGTGACGTACAGGCATTCACGGATGCTGGTTCCATTTCGCTTTTTCTCAAGGATTCACTTGGACAAAAGACTGCTCAAGCCGGCGGTGGTATTTTCCTTGCTCGGTTTCATGGCGTTCTTTGCGTCGAAGATCGACCTGCTCATGATCTCGTTCCTCGGCATGACACGGCAGGTGGGCGTCTATGGCGTGGCCTACAAGATCGCCCAGCAGGGGGAGATGCTGAAGAACATCTGCTCGGTCGCCTTCTTTCCGATTCTGGTCAAGCGCTTTCACAAGCAAGCCATCGATGGTGCGACGGTGATCCGCTATTCGGCCCTGTTCTTCGTGGCCATTCTGGTGCTGTCTGTCGCCGCCTTCTTTGCCGTCCCAGGCGCGATTGCGATTCTGTTTGGCCCTCATTATGTGGAGTCCGGCGCGATTCTGAGGGTGCTGATCTTCTATCTTGCATTCACCTGGACCACACTTCCCTTTACCTCCCTGCTCCAGGCGACGGGTAATGAGCGGCATCTGATTCTTCCCACGCTGACGCTGGGCGGACTGAATGTCGCCCTCAATTATGTGTTGTTCTTGCACTATGGGCTCATCGGCATCGCCTACTCCACCCTGGTCGTCGAATTCATTGGATGTGCCCTGTACTCTGTGGTGGCCTACATCGTCCTGAAGGGGCAGGGACATCTGGTGTGACGTGATGAAAGTGGCCTTCGTCAATCAACCGTGGAATGAGGCCGATCCCCCTGTGGAGTCAGGGTCCGTGGCCATCTGGATCTACCACGTGGCGCGCCAACTGGCCCGGTCATGTGACGTCACCGTGTATGCCAGGCGCAGCCGGATGGGCAAGCGGACCGAATGGTGTGACGGAGTATGCTACCGATATGTGTCCACATCGCTCGACCGTCGGGTGCTCCGGATGCTGCATCTTGCATCGGGCCTGTACGGTCCGGCCCGTCCCTACTTCGCCGGCCGGTTGTACTACCTTGGGTACATTGTGAAGGTGGCGCTGGATCTGCGAAGAGCCGGATGTGACATCGTCCACATTCAGAATCTGTCTCAGTTCATCCCCATTATCCGGGCATTGAATCCGACCATCGGTATTGTCCTGCACATGCACTGTGAGTGGCTGACGCAGCTCGATCCGCGGGTGATTCGGCGTCGGCTCAAGAAGGCCGATCGGGTGATTGGGTGCAGCGAATACATCACCCAGAGAATACGCTGTCGCTTTCCTGATGTGGCCGATCGGTGCCGGACGATCTACAACGGCGTGGATGTCAATCGTCGCGGCGCGAAGAACAGCCGCAAGGACAGCGCCCTCAGACACGTTCTCTTCGTGGGCAGGATATCGCCCGAAAAGGGCTTGCACGTTTTGGTGGAGGCTTTCCAGAGGATCGTTGCGGGATACCCCGATGTGCAGCTCGATATTGTCGGGCCCAATTCGGCCCCACCCACGGAGTTCATCTTCAAGCTCAGTGGCGACCCGAAGGTGTCCGACCTGATTTCCTTCTGTGGTCGAGATTATCTGGGCCATCTGAAGCAGCAGATGCCGGAGCACCTGGCGAGGCAGATACGTTTCTTTGGGTCTGTTCCTTATTCCGCTCTGGCAGACTGTTATGCGGCGGCCGACGTCTATGTTCAGCCCTCTCTCATTGAAGCCTTTCCTATGCCTATTCCCGAAGCCATGGCCGCCGGAGTTCCGGTGGTCGCCACCCGCGTCGGAGGAGTGTCGGAGGCCGTACAAGATGGCGTGACCGGTCGGCTGGTGGAGGCTGGAGACGTTGAGTCGCTGGCCGAGGCGATTCTCGATCTTCTCTGCGACGACGACGTGAGAACGTCGATGGGGACCTCGGCTCGGGCACGGGCTGTAGAGCTGTTCTCCTGGGAGAAGATCGCCAGGAACCTGTTGGATTTGTACAGTCGCATGAGCGATATGCATGGAAGAGTCCCTTCTGAAAGCCCACGTGCGTCAGTTCTATCGCAAGACCTTCAGCCGAGCGGCTGCCAGGTATGATGAGGACCATCTCAGACGCAGTGCCATCGTGTTTTCGCCTCACTTCGATGACGAGACGCTCGGCTGTGGCGGGACCATTCTCAAGAAGAGGTGTACTGGAGCTGATGTCGCAGTCGTCTTCATGACCGACGGCAGCAAGTCCCATACGCACCTCATTTCGGAGCAGGAATCAAGGACGATACGAAGGCGTGAAGGATGTGCGGCGGGCCGGGCGCTGGGGCTGAAGGACAGTGATGTCGTTCTCCTGGATCTTGAGGAGACCAGGCTGAAGGAGCACCGGGAAGCAGCCTGTCGTTGCGTTCGAGAGATTTTGATCCGTCGGGAGCCGCAGCAGGTGTTCATTCCCTATCACAAGGAACCGCTGTTATGGTCGGCCGATCATCTTGCGACCAACAGGATCGTGATTTCCGCGCTGAAGACGATCGGCAGAAGGGCCCGCGTCTATGAGTACCCCATTTGGTTCTGGTGCCACTGGCCGTGGGTGCGGTTTCCGTTGCGTCGCCGCCGAGACATCATTCGACATGTCAGGGAGCACAGCTTCTTTCGCGGTGTGAGTTTGCTGCGGGATTTCCGATGCGCCATTTCCATCAAGGAGCTTCTGGAGCGCAAGCGAGCGGTTCTGGGCGAGCACCGATCGCAGATGACGCGGCTGCTTCCCGACGTGGAGTGGCGAACGCTGGGTGATGTGGCCGATGGCGAGTTTCTGGCGTGCTTCTTTCAGGAGTGCGAGGTGTTCCACGCGTATGATGTATGTGCGTGACGAGCATCCGCTGTTTCAAGATGACCCCGTTCCGTTTCCGTCTGTCTCGACCTGGAGGTAAGGACGATGCTTGACTGTGTGCCCCGATTGACCGTCGGCCTGCCGGTGTACAACGGTGCTGAGTTCATTGGGATGGCGATCGATTCGATATTGGCCCAGACGTACAGGGACTTCGAGTTGGTCATTTCCGACAATGCTTCCACGGACGATACGGAAGCCATCTGCCGAGCGTATGTGGAGACCGACAAGCGGGTGTGCTATACGCGAAACGAAACGAACATCGGCGCTGCACCCAACTACAATCGTCTTCTGGAGGCATCCCAAAGCAAGTACTTCAAATGGGCGGCCCACGATGACGTGTTGGCCCCCGAGTATCTGGCACGGTGTGTTGAAGTGCTGGACAACCGACCCTCGGTGGTCGTATGCCACACGGAAACCATCTACATCAATGAGAACGGAGCGACCTGCGGAGCATTTGACGATCGCCTGGACCTGTGTTCTGTAAAGCCCCACGAGCGATATCGTGACTACCTGTTCCGTCCATACCCAAAGTGCAATGCCATCTTTGGAGTGATCCGAACGGAGGCCCTCCGTCGGACGCCTCTGTTTGGGTGTTATTTGTCTTCGGATAGGGTCCTGCTGGGAGAGCTGGCTCTGCGAGGCGAGATCTACCGGGTTCCCGAACCCCTGTTCCTCAGACGAGAGCATCCGCATCAGGCCTGGAAGGTCAATCCAACCCGGGAATTGCAGGAAGCGTGGTTCGATCCCAGGCGGAAGGGCAAGATCACCTTTCCGGCATGGCGGCTTCTGCTCGAACATACCCGGGCGGTCATGCGCGTGCCGATGCGGCGGTCCGAGCGGCTGCTCTGTCTGAGACAGTTGGGCACCTGGATTTGGCAGAACGATGGAACGCTGGTGAGAAACCTGTTGATACGCGGGTAGTAACCCGCCGTGCGCGCAGCCGCACGTCGAGCGAAGATGCGGCAAGATCGCCTTGTGCAGAAGGAGACGTACCTATGAAAGTGGCTATCCTCGCCGGAGGAAAGGGCTCCAGGCTGGCGGAAGAGACACAGATCCGGCCCAAGCCCATGGTGGAGATCGGAAGCAAGCCCATTCTCTGGCACATCATGAGAATCTATGCACACTTCGGATTCAGCGAATTCGTCATTGCGCTGGGCTACAAAGGGGAGTACATCAAACGATATTTCGTCGACCTCTGTCACATCAGCCGGGATCTGACGGTTCGCTGCGGAAGCGGGGAAATCGAAGTGCATGGAGGCGACTGTGTCGACTGGACGGTGGAACTGATCGATACGGGCGTCGAGACCATGACCGGGGGGCGCATCAAGCGATTGGCTCCTTACCTAGGGCAAGAGACCTTCATGTTGACGTGGGGGGATGGGGTCTCGGATGTGGATATCTACAGCCTGCTGGCCTTCCATCGATCGCATGGAAGGCTGGCCACCATGACCATCGTCAGGCCGGTGGCACGTTATGGTCATGTGACGTTGGATGGCGCCAGGATCAGCGAATTCTGTGAGAAACCGCAAACGGGTGAAGGATGGATCAACGGGGGGTTCTTCGTTCTGGAGCCCGGTGTGTTGGACTACATTGAAGGTGATGAGATGCCGTGGGAAAGCACACCTTTGGAACGACTGGCCCGTGACGGCCAGCTCATGGCATACAAGCACACCGGGTTCTGGCAGTGCATGGATACTCTTCGCGAGAAGTACATTCTGGAAGACCTGTGGAAGTCCGGCAGGGCGCCGTGGAAGATCTGGGAGCGCGTCGGCGCACGAACGCGGGCGTATCAGGAATGCCGCGACGCCACAAGGACCGCCGCGGTTCAGGCTGTGAAAGGTTGAATCATGCGCGTGCTCGTTACAGGATCTCAAGGCTACATCGGCACGGTGTTGGGTCCCGTTCTCCAGGACGCCGGACATGAGGTTATGGGGCTGGATAGCGACCTGTACAGGCTGTGCACCTTTGGACCGCGAATTCCGGAGATCCCCTTCATTGAGAAGGACATCAGGGACATCGAAATACGGGACGTGGAGCGATACGATGCGATATGTCACCTTGCCGCCCTGTCGAACGATCCCTTGGGGAATCTGGACCCCGATCTGACCTATGCCATCAATTATACAGCCTCCGTGCGTCTCGCCGAACTGGCCAGGAAGGCCGGTGTGAGACGATTCGTCTTCTCCTCCTCATGCAGTACGTATGGGGCTGCCGGCGACGAGTTATTGACGGAGGAGTCTCCGTTCAACCCCGTGACCCCCTACGGGAAGTCGAAGGTGCTGGCGGAGGGCGAGATCGCGCGGCTGGCGTGCGACAGCTTCTCTCCCGTCTTTCTGAGAAACGCCACAGCCTACGGCGTGTCGATGAGATTGCGGTTCGACCTTGTGCTCAATAACCTGACGGCCTGGGCCTATACGACGGGACAGATCCGAATGAAGAGCGATGGAAGCCCGTGGAGACCCATCGTCCATATTCAGGATATCTCGCAGGCGTTTCTGGCCGTTGTGGAGGCACCGCAATCCCTCGTTCATAATGAGGCATTCAACGTGGGGCGGACGGAGGAGAATCTCCAGATCCGGGAGATTGCCTCTATTGTGGGCGAGACCATCCCCGGCTGTCGGATCAGCTTTGCCGAACGAGCTTCCTCCGACAGTCGGAATTACCGTGTCAACTGCGACAAACTCCCCCGGACCGTGTCTCGCTTTCATCCACACTGGAACGCCCGGCGGGGGGCCGAAGAACTGCACAACGCATACAGGGAGTATGGCGTGACCCTGGATGAGTTCGAAGGAGTCCGGTTCCAGCGCATCGCCCACATCCGCCACCTTCTCGAAACCGGTCGACTGGATCGGACCTTGCGATGGAGGCACGAGACTTCCCGGCCGCTCCAGATGGTGCCCGGCCCCAGAGACCACGCACAAAGGGCGGAGCGAACGATCGATGAAGCGAAGAGTCAACCTTGAGGAGCGCGAATATGCCACGCGATGACGAGCATTCGTGTCGAATTTGTGGACAGACGAATCTGGAGGTCTTCCTGGACCTGGGGGATTCACCTTTGGCGGACAGGCTGCTGACGAAGGCACAACTTCAGGAGAAGGAGCCCGTGTATCCGCTTCAGGTGGCCTTCTGCCGGAATTGTACGCTCGTGCAGATCCTCGAGACGGTCGATCCCGAGGAACTGTTCTGCAAGGACTACCCATACTATTCATCGGTGTCCTCCAGTCTCCTGGAGCATTCGAGGCAGAATGTACTGGAACTGATCGCCAGACGCCGCCTCGACGCGCACAGCTTCGTCGTGGAGTTGGCAAGCAACGACGGGTATTTGCTTCGGAACTACGTGGATGCGGGCGTCCCGTGTCTTGGGATCGATCCTGCCGAAGGACCGGCGCGCGCCGCCGAGAGGATCGGGGTGCCCACTCGATGCACCTTCTTCAGCGAGGATCTGGCCCAAAGTCTATGCCATGAAGGCAAAAAGGCAGACGTCATCCATGCCAACAACGTGCTGGCCCACGTGGCCGACACCAATGGTTTCGTCGAAGGGATACGGCTGTTGCTGAAAGATGATGGAGTGGCGGTGATCGAAGTCCCCTATGTGAAGAATCTGATCGATCACTGCGAATTCGATACGATCTACCATCAGCATCTATGCTATTTTTCCGTAACGGCGCTGGATCATCTGTTTCGACGTCACGGGCTCTATCTCAACGACGTCCGGCCTCTGGCGATCCATGGCGGATCGCTGCGGTTGTACGTCGAGCTTCGCGAGGCAGTCACGTCGTCCGTCAGGGACTATCTTGCCGAGGAGAAGACTTGTGGGGCCGATACCTTCGAATACTACTGTCGCTTTGCACAGGCGGTGGCGAATATCAAGGAAAGGCTGCGGAGCCTCCTGGCCGGCCTGAAGTCCGATCGGCGTCGGATCATGGCCTACGCGGCGGCGGCCAAAGGCTGTACCCTGCTCAACTACGTGGGGATCGACCGGGAATGGGTCGATGCGATTGCGGACAAGAACCCATACAAGCAGGGCAAGTATATGACGGGGATGCATCAACCCATTGTGGCGACCGAGCAGGTGTTGGAAAGCATGCCCGACTATCTGTTGCTGCTGGCCTGGAATTTCAAGGATGAGATCATGAGTCAGCAAACCGAGTATGTGGCGCGTGGTGGCAAATTCATCATTCCAATTCCCGAGCCCGTGATCGTCTGAAGAGGGGCCGGTCAATCCCGCGCTGTCAGATGTGAGAATGGGACATCTGATCGCGAATCGCGACCACCGCAATGGGCAATAACAACAGGAGATGGCATGAACCTGCACACCCAAAGTCTTCCCGTCGGTGTTTCTCTTGAGACACAAGCCGATGTACCTTGTGTGTGTCCCAGTTGCGGGGCGCCGAACATGGTTGTGTTTTACCGGGTGGAATCCGTTCCCGTTCACAGTTGTCTTCTCATCTCCGATCGAAACCAGGCGATGACCTTTCCAACAGGGCGGTTGTGTCTGGGACTTTGTGAGGCATGTGGCTTCATCTGTAATCTGTCTTTCGACCCCCGGGCACAGCACTACTCGGCCCAATACGAGGAGACACAAGGCTTTTCTCCCCGTTTTCGGGCGTTTGCCGAGGGTCTCTGCGGCCGACTCATCGACGACTATGATATTCGTGGCAAGCGGATTCTGGAGATTGGCTGCGGAAAGGGCGAGTTTCTGGCGCAGATCTGCGCGATGGGCGACAATACAGGTATCGGCATCGATCCGGCCTATGTCCCGGAACGAGACCCGTCCGGAAGGGCTTCATCAGTGACCTTCATCCGAGATTTCTACTCCGAGCGGTACGCACACCTGGAGGCCGACGTCATATGCTGTCGGCACACGCTCGAACACATCGGCCAGACGCTTCGGTTCTTGCGCACGATCCGAGAGGCCATAGGCAAACGGGAGCGGACGCTCACGATATTTGAAGTTCCCGATACGCTTCGCATTCTGCGGGAAGGGGCCTTTTGGGACGTGTACTATGAGCATTGCAGCTACTTCACGCCCGGATCGCTGGCCAGGCTCTTCCGGGCGGCGGGGTTTGATGTCGATCAGTTGTACTTTGATTTCGACGATCAGTATATCGTCCTCACAGCCTATCCGGTCTCCGGAACACAGCCGTGTCCCTTTTCTCTGGAGGAGGATGTCTCGTCCCTCAAGGACGCCATTGCAGGCTTCGCACAGACGTGCGGCTCTTCCATGACGTATTGGAGAGACACGGTGACTCGCGCCTTTGGGGAGGGCAGGAAGATCGTCCTGTGGGGTTCCGGCTCCAAGGCAGTGGCTTTTCTGACAACGCTGGAGCTCAATGGTGCAATTGCGTGCGTCGTAGACATCAACCCATACAAGCACGGCCGATTCCTTCCATGCAGCGGCCATGAGATCGTCTCCCCCGAGTCTCTGATCCTGCATCCGCCGGACCAGATCATTGTCATGAATCCGGTGTACTGCGATGAGATTCGGCAAGACCTGTCGCAACTCGGTGTGAGAGCCGAACTGCTTCCCGTCACATCATGTCTGTCAGCCTGAGCCAAACGAGGCGGGCCAATGAGATCATTGAGATGTCCGGTGTGCCACCGTCGTGAACAGAGAGAGATCTTCACCTGGGAGAGCATGCCGGTTTTCTGCAACGTGCTGTACGAGACGCGCAGCGAAGCGCTCGGTGCCGAACGCGCACTCATGCGACTCGTCTGCTGCAGCCACTGTGGGTTCATCCACAACGCAGCGTTTGAGCCGGAGAGAATCCGATATGGTCCGCATTACGAGAATCCCCTGTCGGCTTCGGCGCACTTCCGTCAATACGCGACCGGTGTCACAGAGGAACTGATCCGGAAATATGGTATCTACGGCCGCGAGATCGTTGAAATCGGTTGCGGCGACGGCTACTTCCTGAAATTGATGTGCGGCATGGGAAGAAACCAAGGGATTGGATTCGACCCCAGTCACGATCCGCACGGCGCATCGGCGGATCATGATGCCTCCGGCGTGCGGATCGTGGCGGACACCTATTCGCGGCGATACGGACAGTACCGACCCGCTATGGTCTGCTGTCGCCACGTTCTGGAGCATATTGATGATCCGCTTGGTTTCCTGCGCGAACTGCGAGGAACGCTCGAGGAGCAGCAAGGGTGCATTGTATTCTTTGAAGTCCCTGACGCCGGACATATGTTGCTATGCGGGGCGATCTGGGACATTCTCTATGAGCACTGCAACTACTTCACAGGCGAGTCGCTGGAGAGGGTGTTCAAGGCGGCGGGTTTTGAGGTGCTGCAGATCGACGAACGTTACGACGGCCAGTATCTCACGCTCGAAGCCCGGCCGGCTTCCATCGCCCAGGACGATCGGGTGGGTGCGGCGGCGGGATCCGCTGGCCTGCTGAATCAACTGGCAGACTTCCAGAAGCATTTCCGCGATACGGTGGATTGTTGGCGGGCGCGGATTGCCGGCTGGCGGGAAGAAGGGCGGCGAGTCGTCATCTGGGGAGTAGGGACCAAAGGGGCAACCTTCCTGAATGTGCTCGGTCTGGCTCACGACAAGCTCGAATATGCTGTGGACATGCACCCCACAAAGCAGGGGAAATTCGTTCCCGGAACCGGACAGAAGATCCTCGCGCCGCAGTCGCTGGCGGCGTATCAGCCGGATACGATCGTTGTCATGAACCCCGTCTACATGCGCGAGATACGAGAGACCGCTTGCAGGTATGTTGAGAATGTCACATTTGTCGCCGCATCGGATTCTGCCGACTATTCACCCGTGCTGTCGGGCGGGAAACGTGCCGATGCCACGAACATCCTCAATCTGCAGACGAGATGATGGAGACGCCCAATGATCGATTGGAGGCTGAGATGGTCTGTATGAGAGGCAATTCTCCGTTGCCACAGAGGCGTACGCATCGCAGAACAGGTTGCCTTCTGATCGTCCTGATTGCGCCTCTTTATGTTGGCGGATGCGGTGACAACGTGCGTGCCCCGACGGTGGACCAGATCGCCGCCTTCGAAGCGGCGGCCCCGATTGTTCCGCCGGTCGATATGGATCGCATTAACCGAGCCAAACTCTACACCGGCCCGTATCGTGTTGTGCCCGGCGACGTTCTTGAGTTCATCATGCCCGCTCTGCTTCGCGCCGTCACGGAGGCGGAGATCCGTTCCGCCCGGGTGCAGAACGCCAGAGAAGAGCCGTTCATCTGCCGCGTCAGCGATGAGGGGACCATTGCATTGCCTGCGGTGGGGGAACTCGATGCTGCCGGCAAGTCTCTGGCGGAGATCGAAGCCGAGGCGATCCGGGCCTATGCATCCTATGCAGTCAATCGGCCATCGATCTATGTGCGCGTTCTCGAGTACAGAACGTCCAGGATCTACATTGGCGGGGTGGTGGAGAAACCGGGGGTCTACACCCTTCGAGCCGATCAGATGACGCTTGTTTCTCTGTTGACCGAGGCCGGTGGGATCGCCGCCGCCGGAGCGGCCGTGGTGCGCGTCATCGGGTCGAATGTCGAGGAGGCCGCTCTGGAGAACGCCGCAAGCCCTGTATCAGAGCCCACCTTGGTGGAGCCCGCCACAACAACCCCGGGGGCCAGCCCGGCCGTTTCGCCACGGTCGACGGCGACCCGCTTGTCGGTGCCCTCCTGGAGTTCGGTGCACATGGCCGCCTCGCCGCGAATCAGGGCAACGGTCCGTTCGCAGCCACCTGACGAGACAGCGTCCTCTGCACGTGCATTGGAAACCACCGATTCCCACGACCGAGTGGTCCCATCCCATCCGATGCCGGATGAGAGGCCCGGTCCGGACGAAGAACCCGAGCATGCGACCATCGTGCTGCCGGTCGTAGGGATGAACGTTCCCTTCAAAGACGTGTCGCTGGCGGAGGGGGACACTGTGGTTGTGGAACCGGTCCAGATGCCTTTAATCTCGGTGGTGGGGCTGGTGCGCAATCCGGGGAATTTCGAGTATCCACCGCATGCGCGATACAACCTGGCACAGGTGATCGCCCTGGCGGGGGGGCTGGACATGGATGTTGACCCTCGCTATGCGACGGTCTATCGGCTCAAGCCTGATGGCACCATTCTCAGGCTCGCCTTCAGACTGATCGAGGATGAGCAGTACACCGATCGGTTCAACGTATCCGTACGACCGGGCGACCTGGTGGCCATCGAACACACGCCACGTACGCGCACGGCCGCATTTATCAACAGGGTGGTGCGGCTGAGCGTGGGCACCTGGATCGATATAGGCGACTTGTGGAATAACGACTGACCGCGACGTCATGCCAGTTTCCGAGGATGAAGATGAATACCAATGGCAATGGGGGCCTGCACTCTCCGCCTCCAGAGACTTCTGCGGATCCACGGATGACTCCTGGGATCCTGATCGACACACTCCAACACCACCGTCTGCTGATTGTGAGCACAAGCATTGCGGCGCTGGTTGGAGCCTATATTCTCTTGGGTCGCGTGACACCCCTCTACACCAGCACCGCACGCGTCTACGTCGAGCAGGAGATCCCCAAGGTGATTCGGGATGCGGAGCGGGGGGTCATGACCAAGCAGGACAACTACCTCTACACGCAGGCCGAAGTGCTCCGATCGAACCCGGTGCTTTCCGGGGCGCTGGCGTCCATGGATCCGAGATCGATGCGGACGTTCGCCAACACCGAGGATCGACTGTCGATCCTGCACGACAGCCTGGACACGGCGGTTGGCAAGATGGATGGTATTATCAACATTTCATTCAAGGGGCCGCATCCTGAAGAGTCCGCGGAGATCGTCAACGCCATTGTCGATGCGTATGTGGCGTTCCATACCGAGCAGAAGCGCGACACGGCAACTGCTTTGCTGAGGATTCTGGAGGAGGCGCGAATCGACTATGATGCGGATGTGGCCCTGAAATACCAGAGGCTTCTGGAATTCAGACGGCAGCATGAGAGCCTGGCGTTCGGTTCGGATCAGGCCAACCATGTCATCCTGCGCCAAATGGAGCAACTCCTGACGCAACTGAGCCAGGCCAAGGTGGCGACGCGTCAGATCCATCACGTGTATGAAACCGCGGTGAGTCTGGCCGAGGATTCCGTGGCGCTGCGGCAGTTCCTGGAGGCTCAGCATGGCCGGCGCATTGAGGACATGAATGCGAACAAGATTGCTTCCCTGGAGGCTGAACTGGTGCGTCTTGAGGCCGCCCAAGCCGATGTCTTGCTGCAACTGAAACCAGAACACCCCGCCATCGCCACTCTAAATGCTGAAATCGAGCGAACGCGGGAGACGATCGCAGAACTTGACCGGCAGTTCGTCCGGGGCCAGTTGGCTGTCCTCGAGCAGGAGTGGGTGGCAGCCCGACAGAAAGAAGAGGAGTTGGCGGCCCAATGCGAGGCTCAACGTCATCAGGTGTTCTCCTTGAACGACGAACTGACCCGGTATGCAAGGTTGCAGTCTGACTATGAAGAGGCGAAGAAGTCATCCGGCATTCTCGATGACCGGATCAAGGAAGTGGGCGTTACCGAAGCTGTGGGGAGGCTGACGGTCACCATTCTGGAGCGCGCGACGGCCGCTCGTATGCCGTCCGAACCCAGGAAGGGCAGACTCATGGCCATTGCCTTGCTGCTGGGCACGTGCGGCGGCGTCGGGTGGGGTCTGATTCGCGAGGTGCACGACCAGAGGCTGCGTTCCTCGCAGGAGATTTCCGCTCTTCTGAGGCTGCCCGTGCTCGGTGTCGTCCCTGTGATCCGATCCCCGCTGCACAGCAGGATTGTGCGAGCGCAGGTGGTGCGCATTTGCCCGACGGGGTCGGAGGCGGAGGCATTCCGCAGGTTGAGAACGCCGTTTCTTCTCGACTCTTTCAACGGGCATGCCCGGACGATCCTGGTCACGTCACCTGTTTGTGGGGAGGGAAAGACCACTGTGGTCAGCAACCTGGCTCTGTCTCTGGCCCAAGCCGGCCAACGAGTGCTGATTGTGGACGCGGACTGCCATACGCCGAAACAACACCAGATTTACAGGAAGAACAGATGGCCGAACGGTTTGAGCTCGGTTGTTGCCGGCCAGGCGAAACTGGAGGATGCGATCGAGCCCGCCGGTGTGGATGGTCTGGACCTCCTGACCTGTGGCCCGCAGGTATTCAGCCCGAGCGAGATGCTCAACCAAGAGCGTTTTCGCCGACTGCTTGCGACGCTGGTCGGAAGATACGATCGCGTGTTGGTGGATTCACCGCCGGTCCTGCTGTTTTCGGATGCACAGATTCTGGCCGCCCAATGCGATGGCGTTGTTCTCGTGCTGCGTGCCGGAACCTCGACGCGCGGCGACAGCATCCAGGCCGACGTCGAACTGGCGGCCGTCGGTGCTCACATTCTGGGAGTGGTGGTCAACGCGGCGCCGCACAGACGTGGCAGCTATCGCTACAACGAGTGTTATCGTCGGCGTTATTCCATTGAGGCTGTCCCCACGGGAGGACGTGACGCCCAAGCAAGAGGCGCCCTGCCACTGGAGTCGCTGTTTGAGAGAAGATCATGATCGCTCTGTCCGACAGGGCCAAAGGCTGTCTTTCCTTCCGCTGTTGCGTCCCGCAAGGCGCGCGGCCCCTGTGCCGAAATGGGGATCATTGCTCTTTCGGCATGCCCGGAGGGGGCTGTCTGGAGCTTCCACGTCTGCTCGCCGATGAGGCGCTGTGCGTTGGGTGATATGGATCTCGTGGTGGGAGTGAATCCGGTGCGGATCGCGATCGTGACAGAGCATCACTGGGAGGACGCAGGGGGGGGGGCTGAATATCGTGTGTGTCTGATTGCCCAAAGCCTGGCCATGCTCGGTCACCTCGTTTACTACGTTTGCACCTCCCCGAATGCCAGGGAGTGGTCTTCCGAGCAAGTGCATGTCATTCCACTGAAGGCGCGGGTCTTTTCCCGGAGATTCGGCAGGAACTACTTCTTGTATCGAGCAAGCCTTCTTCGAGCGTTGGACAGGATTCAGCCGGATGTAATCTACCAAAGTGTGGCGTGTGCTTTCACGGGTATTGCCGCTTCTTATGCAAAGAAGAATGGCTGCCCGATGGTATGGCATGTTGCCAGCGAGAGAGATATCTGTCCCGAACCGTCGGTGCCGTTGCGCGCACTTCTCTTCGACTACATTGACAGGCGATGGACCGAGTATGGGATTCGATCGTCCGACATGATCATCGGGCAGGCCCGCTATCAGGATCAACTCCTTTACGACCGCTATGGCCGTCGTTGTGATCTGATTGTTGGCACGCCGCAGCCGGCCCCCGAGGGACCGATTGTCAAGACTGGACCAGTGACTGTCCTGTGGGTGGCCAACCTGAAACCGTTGAAACAGCCTGAGATCTTCCTTCGCCTGGTTCGCGATCTGGATGCGTGCCGGGGTCTGAGATTCGTCATGATCGGACGGCCGGCATACCGATCCTACCAGCGACGGCTGGAACGTGAAATGCTTGGCTTGAGAGGCTTCACCTATATGGGGGAGCAGCCTCTCGATCGCGTTAACCAGATTCTCTCGCGGTCACATATCCTTGTGAACACGAGTGTGTATGAGGGTTTTCCCTGCACGTTCATACAGGCATGGTTTCGCCGTGTGCCTGTCGTCAGTCTGAATGTTGACCCTGACGATGTGCTAAAGACCAGACAACTGGGGTTCCACAGTCGATCCGTCGAAGGTCTGGTCAGAGATATTCGAAGGCTTGCAGGTGACGAAGATCTGCGCGAAGCGATGGGAACGCAGGCCCTGCAGTATGCGCGAAGTCACCATTCGATGAACCAGAACATGACCCAGATAACCACATTGCTTGGTCGTCTTCATTCGACGAGTTATCCATGGCCGACGACGACAGACAAGAACTGCTGATTCTGAATCGGACCCAGTTCGGCTACCACCTTGATACGTACCACTACGCCAAGTTCGGGGCAAAGCGGCTGCGCATCACATACATGGGCTTTGACACGGGCCGGCCTAGGCTTGCCCTGAACGGCGTGTTGGTCAAGTACGTCCGATACAAAGGGCCAAAGTGTCTCCGCTATGTGCGATTGCTGGTCGCTTGTGTGCGAGAGGTTCGGCGGTGTCGTGGGGCCGCGTTCATCAATTACTTTCCGGGGTGCAGCGTGCTGCGTTGTTTCGGGTCGCGTGCGCGGATGATTGTGGATATCCGAACGGGTTCGATCCATCCGAAGGCGCCGGTGCGGCGATGGTGGAATCGACTGATCCGGTGGGAGAGCTGCTGGTTTCGGCATGTCTCCGTCGTGTCCTCGGGTCTGGCGGAGCACCTGGGTCTGTGTGCCGGAAAGGTGCACATCCTCCCGTTGGGAGCAGAGCGGATGTCCATTCCTGCGAAGCGATTCGATCGCCTCGATCTGCTTTATGTGGGAACGCTCGACGGAAGACGGATCGAGGATACGGTAATCGGGCTGGAACGATTCCTCTGCAATGGTGGCAGGGGAGTGCCTCTGGCTTACACGATTGTCGGTGAAGGTCCCAAGGGGCAACTCGATGCACTCCGACGCCTGGTTCGGGACCGTGGCCTCGAAGGCATCGTACACCTGCTGGGCTACGTGCACAGAACGCGGCTAAACGAGCTCTTCCGTCGCTGCAGTGTGGGTGTTGCCTATGTGCCGATCAACGACATCTATGACTGCCAGCCGGTGACGAAGACATTCGAGTACCTTTTCGCAGGTATGCCTGTCATCGCCACGGCGACCGCAGAGAACAGAAAGGTCGTCGGTCGGTCCAATGGGGTATTGATCCAGGACACGCCCGGTGACTTCTGCCGAGGCCTGAAGGAGGTGTATGACCGGCGTCATAGATTTGATTCGGAGACGATTCGGCGGTGTTGTGCGGAGTCCTCGTGGGATCGCATCGTCGATTTGAATTTCGTTCCCTACATTCAGGCTATCTGCCAGTTGCGGCATTCATAGTCAACCGCCATGCTAGCGTATGAAATGGAAAGCTCCGATGTGTCCGATGTGCGCATCAAGACAGATGCGGCATTTCCGCCTGCATTGGGCGGCCTGTTCGTCGTGGTGTATGTGCAGGGGTATCTCGAACGAATCGGTGTGCCGCCACATGTCGTGAAGATTCTGGTCGAAGCCCCCGTACTTGCGATGTTCCTGCATGTGGTCAACCGGGGTGTCCGACAGTGTGCCCCGGGCTTCTTGCTGATTGCCGCATATGTGGTCTGGACGATCGCCTCGGCGATCTACCATGGAGATGGCATGGTGGCCACGTGTCTATATGTACGCTATGTTGTGTACGCCTATCTTGTGTTCGTCGCTGTCTGGACCACGCCGTTGACCCACACCAGCGTCAGGTGCATCAACGCGGTCATTGTGACGTTGTTCGTTTTTCAGATTGTCGCATCGGCGCACGAGGTGTTCGTGCGAGGCGAGCGGGTCGAGGCCCATGTCGGCGCCCTGTTCACCAGTGGGGGAGCGCTCGCCACGGAGTTCCCACTGTTCGCCATGGCGCTGACCGTATCGTTCTACCTCTTTTGGCGCGGAAATCCACTGCTTCTCGTCCTGGCATGGGCCTTCTTCCTGGTCGGCTATGCCAGCGGGAAGCGCGCCATATATTTCCTGGGGCCTGTCCTGTACGCGGGTATCCTCGTCTGGTACGTCCTGCGAACACGCACCTTGGGCGCTCTCAAGCGGTTCGCCGGGGGGATTCTTGTCTTCCTGTGTCTGGCGCCGCTGCTTCTGCTGGGGGTCTCGATGAGTCATGGAATAAGCCACCGTCAGTGGAACCGACCGCTCGAACGGGTCAGTTATGCCCTGGATGCAGCAGCCCGGTACAACGCCGCATACGACCGGGCGGGTCGGACGATCGGGCGAACGGCGACGAGCCGGCATGTCCTGGCCACATTATGGAGCGAGGACAAGGAGACGGTACTCTTTGGCTGGGGTCCGCGGGCGGTGCGGATCGGGGAAGAGCGGCGGTATGAGAAGCTCACAATCACCTACGGCATTTGCGGCTGGGCGCAGGATGTCATATGCCTCGGGTGGCCGGGCATGCTGATCTACCTGCTGTTTCAACTGCGCATGTTCTCGTACCTATGGTTCTGTCCCTCTCCGAGATATGATGGATACTGGATGGCGGTGCGATTCGGAGTCGAGGTCGGGTTTGTCGTTATCATGTTGAGCTATATCGCTTACTCGTCATCGGTCATCACCGGAGGACATCTGAGCTACGTGTACTTCTATCTCCTGGCATTGCTGACGTCTCCCGTACACCGATCCCTCCTCCGAAATGCATCACAGAATGAAGCAGGAACGGCCAAACCATGCCCTCTCGTCGGGGAAGAAACCACGCTTTGAGAATCGTCATGATCGGGCCGGCTCTTTATCCTGAAACCGGCACGAGTGTTCTGTTCCAACTCCTCGTGGACCGAATGCGCGCCGGCGGGGCCATCGTTCATATGGTGCCGATTCCCAGAGGCGGCAGGAATCCCTTTGTGAAGCTGCTCAAATTGCTGGGGGTTCTGTTGAAAACCATGCGGTTGGCATCGCACGCAGACGCAATCAGTGCGCACGTACCCACCCCTCAGTTGTCGAATGTGGCCTTCGCCTCGATGATCGTCGCCGCGCTCTTCAGGCGGCCGTTCATCGTGCGGAAGTTCGGCGGTATGGATCCTTCGGGGCTCCGGCCCCATGCCCGGTATCTGGCCGAGAAGACACTGAGGCGGAGCGACGTATCTTTTGTGGAGGCGCGGAAGCAATGTGACGACATCACACAGAGACTTCGGATGGAGATCTTCTGGTATCCCAACTACAGAGACTCCTGCGGAGCGCCATCGCCGCCGCACCCGATGGCGGGACGGTTTGTGTATGTCGGCCGCGTGTGTCACGAGAAGGGGATACGAGAGATTGTCGAGGCCGTCACATCACTCGGCGGGCGCTGTTCGGTCGACGTCTATGGACCCTGCGAGAATGGGCTCAGGCGAGAGCTGCTCGATCGGTCTGCGCACATACACTATCGGGGTGTTCTCACCAACGCGAACGTGCCGGATGTCTTGCCGGCGTATGACGCCCTGTTATTGCCGACATATTGGGAGGGTGAAGGATATCCGGGGGTGATTATAGAAGCGTTTCTGGCGGGTTTGCCCGTTGTTGCCACGCGTTGGAAATTCATCCCTGAAATGGTGGATGAGACCTGTGGCATTCTGGTGGAGCCCGGAGACGTTGCCGGCCTTGTTCTGGCCATGGAGCGGCTTGCCAGTGACGAGGCGTTGGCCCGACGTCTTCGTAATGGCGCGCTGTCCAGGGCTAAGGAGTTTTCCAGCGACAGATGGGTCGAACTCTTCGTACGCACATGCCATATAGCGCGCGACTACCCCCGTGATGACGCCGAGAGACTGAGGCGAATGCAAGGACTCTATGAACCATGTCAGTGCAACCTGTCGGTCTCGACCGCTGCCGACAAGACATGCCCATCCCCATCTTGCCGATGATGTTCAGGGTTCACACGAAGCCGCCTGAGAAGACCCCGTAAACGTGCGTCTGAGCAAGAGAGGTGAGTGTCGTGCGCTCGCGTCTCTCGTGAGGGTGAGCCATGAGAAGGACAATGTCCAAGAGAGACCGTCGAGAACACACTGGGACCGTCGTGCTGAGAGAGTCGATTGTATGAAGGTCGCGCTGTCGAGAAAGAACCTCTGGGACAAGACCCCGTACTGGCTGAAGTCCACCGTGGGCCGAAGCTGCTCGCTGGTTCCTCCGGCGTGGTTTCTTGGCAGAACGTTTCGGGACAACTGTCGGTTTGTGGCCCAGGCTCAGTGGTGGCCTGCCGAGCGTGCTCGACAGTATCAGTTGGCCCGGCTTCGTGACATCCTCCAGCTTGCCTACGAGAAGACGGTGTTTTACCGTGGTGCGTTCGACACGGTCGGCTTCCAGCCTGGCGATCTGAGATCGGTCGCTGACATGGGGCGCCTTCCGACGATCGACAAGCAGGTGGTCAATGACCATCTCGCCGACATGTGCACACGATCTGTCAACGGCAGGGACGTCGACATGGGGTCCACCGGAGGAACCAGCGGCGCGCCTCTGCGTTTCTATCTTGATACCCATCGCTCCTTCATCGAATATGCATATCTGACCGGCGGATGGACCAGGGTGGGTTACAGGTTGGGCATGCCAATGGCGGTGTTGCGCGGCCGAAGGGTGGGGATCGATCGAAATGGGCTCCGTCACGAATACGATCCGATTCTGCGCCAGCATTTCTACAGCAACGTCCACATGACCGCGGAAAGTATGACGTCGTATGTCGAGCACATGCGGACCATCGGAACTTGTGTCTTTCACGCCTATCCGTCATCGGCCCATACGCTGGCCCGGCACATTCTCACAACGGCTGTGCCCTCGCCAGGAAACGTCAAAGCGGTTCTCCTGCAGTCGGAAAACGTCTACTCGGATCAAATCGAGGATATCGAAACCGCTTTTCGTTCGCGCGTCTTTTCCTCTTATGGCCATTCGGAGAAGCTCGTACTGGCCGATCAATGCGAACACACCCGGCACTATCACGTGTGGCCCACGTACGGGTATTGCGAGCTTCTGGACGAGGAGGGAAATCCCGTCACAGTGCCGGGACAACGGGGTGAGATTGTGGGCACGGGATTCATCAATACGATCGTTCCGTTCATCCGCTATCGCACCGGCGACTGGGCGACCTACGGCGGCGAGGGGTGTGCGGCGTGTGGGCGGGAACATGTCATTCTGACGGAAATCAGGGGAAGGTGGCCGCAAGGGGAACTCCTGGCGGGTGATGGGGCGATCATCACCACCACGACGCTGAATGTTCACGACGATACCTTCCGAAAGGTGCAGGACTACCAGTTTCAGCAGTCGGTTCCTGGAAAAGTCACGTTATGGATCGTACCCTCCGAACCAATTGACGCCCAGGAGCAGCAACGGATCGTTGCGCATCTGAACAAGCGACTGCAAGGACAGGTGGTGTTCGATATTGCGTTGCGAATGGAGTTAGTGAAGACCGCGCGAGGCAAACAGCCGCGGGTGATTCAGCAGTGCAGGGGGCTCTCGGGAACATGGACCGGCGGAAGGAGCGAAGCTGCTCGCGAGTGCAGGATGGACTCATGAGCGACCTGATCTGGTATATGCATCGACTGCGCAGAATGTCTTTGATGGAACTGCCCTATCGGTTCGAACACTGGGCGAAGAAGAAGCGGGACAAGTACTCGGCCGTGCGGCCTGCGCGTTGCGCCCATATGAATCGATGGCGTATTCTCAGGATAGACCTGTCCGGCGTGGAGGAGGTCTTCCCCGATGTGCGAACGCGCATTGTGGCATCTGCCGAGGATGTACTGAATCATCGCTTTCGCATCTTCGGGATCGAGTGTGACTTCGGCGATCCGATCGACTGGCATCTCGATCCCCAAACGGGCCGGCGATGGCCCCTGGCGTTCTGGGGGGATATCGACTACCGCGACGGCCGGACTGTTGGCGGCATCAAATTCGCCTGGGAGCTGAATCGTCTTCAGCACCTGCCGCTTCTGGCGATGGCGTTCCGGATGACGCGGGACGACAGATACAAAGAGGAACTCTTCAAGCAGTTGCAGTCATGGATGGACGGCAATCCCTATCCGAGAGGAATCAACTGGATCAGCGGTATCGAAGTCGGAATACGAATGGTCAACCTCGTCTACAGCCTGAGACTCCTTGGCGATGAGTGTCTGGACGCCCGGCGGGGGGTTGCGCTCTGCGAGTTCGTGTCACGGAGCGGATGGCATCTGTATCGCTATCGCTCCAGGTACTCCTCCTGTGCCAACCACGCGGTTGCCGAGGCGCTGGGGCTGTTTGCAGCGGGGCTCTGCTTTCCCGGCATGGAGGGCGCTGCAAGATGGAAACGATTGGGCAAGAGTGTGCTCGAACGCGAGATTAAACGCCAGATCTATCCGGATGGCAGCAGTTTCGAACACGCGGTGCCATACCTGCAGTTCACATCCGAGTTGTCTCTGGTTTACTTTCTCCTGTGCCAGGACTATGGCGAGCCATGCAGCGAAGACGTGAGGGACCGACTCAAGGCGGCCTTTGGCTTCCTGTCCGGCCTGACGGATGGAAGCGGCAACTGCCCCTGCATTGGCGATGGTGACGATGGAGTCCTGCTCCGAATGGATGTGCCTGGCGACGGCAATCTTCTCTCGGTTCTGAACATTGGCGCCGTCCTGTTCGACCATGCCGGATGGATACCGGCGGGGGCCGACTACGATCTCATGACATTTTGCCTTCTGGGCCCCGGCTCAAAGGCCACGTGGGAACGACTCAAGAGGCAGGCTGTCGGGCGGCGTCCCGAAGTCCAGCGCTTTCCGGATGCCGGACTGATTGCGGTCAGAGGCGAGGAGGATGCCCTGTTTGTCGCCAACGGTGGACGCCTCGGCCTGGAGCCGCTGGGCGGACACGGCCATGCAGATTGCCTGAGCTTCTGGCTCTCCGTACAAGGGCGTCCGATCGTTGTGGATCCGGGCACGTATCGTTATCACAGTGGCGGCAAGTGGAGAGCCTACTTTCGCGGGACCTCGGCCCACAGCACGATCATAATCGACGCGCAGGACCAGGCTCCCATCCTCTCGGATTTCATGTTCGCGGCGTTCTATCGTATCCGACAAGTGTACTTCGAAGATTCCGCGGAGCGCATCGTGTGGTCTGTCGAGCATGATGGCTACCAGCGGCTGAAAGATCCCCTCATCCACAGACGCACGTTCACATATCTGCGATCGAGTCGGGAGTGGATCATCGACGATCAGCTCTTGTGCCGCGGGGCGCATCAGGTCACGAGCCTGATCCATTTGCACCCCGATTGTCTCGTATCTTTGTTCGGGTGCTCAATGGAGGTGCAGTGCGGCGAAGCAAGACTCACATTCGAACTCGACCGGCAATGGGAATCAATCCATCTTGTCCGGGGACAGTTGGAGCCTCTGTTGGGGTGGTATTCACCACATTTCAATCAGATTTGCGCATCTCCCGCAGTAGTGTGCTGCAAAAGGATTCAAGGCGCGGCGAGGTTCACGTCGGTCATTGGCGTGGGGAATCCACAGGCAGTCGACTCGCAGCGGATGGTTCACATGTGCAGCCGTGACAGGTGTGCTCCACAGGCACCACTCGGCAGCCGATCCTCTCTCGTAGGGGATCAGAGAGTGAAGGAAATGATATGAGTAGAATCAGTGTATTCGGTCTGGGGTATGTCGGGACCGTCTGTTCGGCGTGTCTTGCGAAGGAGGGGCACCGTGTGATTGCCGTGGACATCAACACCCAGAAGGTCGACATTGTCCGAGGCGGTCGGTCGCCCATCATCGAGAAAGACCTCGAACAGTTGATTGCCGGAGGCGTGGAGTCGGGGGCCCTGACGGCCACGACCGATAGTCGTCAGGCCGTTCTGGAGTCCGATCTGTCCTTCATCTGCGTCGGCAGCCCTTCTCATGGCAACGGGTCCCTGGACACGTCCTATCTCGAGAGAGTCAGTGGTGACATCGGCGCTGCGCTGAGGCGCAAAGACCGCTATCACGTGGTGGTCGTTCGTTCCACCGTCCTGCCGGGGACGGTCGGCAACACGGTCATCCCCATCCTCGAACGAACATCGCATAAGAAGGCGGGAGTGGAATTCGGTGTGGCAATGAACCCTGAATTCATGAGGGAATCCGATTCCGTGTATGACTTCTACAATCCTCCCAAGACCGTCATCGGGGCTCTTCATGCGCCTGATGCCGATGCGATTGCGGAGTTGTTCGAGGGGGTGTCCGCTCCGCTGATCAGGACGTCGATCGAGATCGCTGAAATGGTGAAGTACGTCGATAACGCGTTTCATGCGTTGAAGGTCGTTTTTGCCAACGAGATCGGAAGTATCTGTGACGCTCTCCGTATCGATGCACACATCGTCATGAGTATCTTCTGCATGGACACGAAGCTGAACATCTCTCCCTGCTACCTCAAGCCGGGTTTTGCGTTTGGCGGATCATGTCTCCCGAAGGACATTCGCGCCTTGACGTACAAGGCCAAGAGGCTCGACGTCAACACTCCGGTATTGAACGCGATCCTGCCCAGCAATCAACATCAAATCGCGATCGGTTTGCAGCGGATCACCGCGATGCAACGGAGGAAGATCGGAATTCTCGGGCTCAGCTTCAAAGCCGGCACCGATGACATTCGCGAATCTCCTCTGGTCGAGCTGACGGAGTCGCTGATTGGAAAGGGCTACGACGTCCGCATTTACGACCGGGGCATTTCGCTGGCGCGACTGTGCGGTGGAAACAAGGAGTACGTGGAACGGAAGATACCGCACATCGCCCGGCTCATGGTCAGTCGGATTCGGGACGTTCTGGATCATGCCGAGATCGTCGTCATCGGCAACAAGGCGCCTGAGTTCCGCGATGTAGCGGATTTGTTGAGGCCCGGTCAGGAGCTGGTGGATCTGGTGGGGCTTGCCGAACGGAGCACGGAGGAGGCATATGCAGGGCTTTCAGCGTAGCGATTGTGGGGGACCCAGAAGATGAAACGGAAGGCATTGGTATTCATCGAAGATGGCTCGTTCACATTTGACCATCGCGTCATCGGCGAGACCAAGGCGCTCACGAGAGCGGGATGGGACGTGACCGTGATTTCGCCCAAATACCGCTGCGATCCGTTCTATCGGAGAATCAGCGGCCGGCTGCGGGCGTACTACTATCCCAAGCCGACGGCAGAGTCAGTCCTTGGCCATCTTGTTGAACACGGCATATCGCTGCTCTTCGGGACTGTCTTGACCCTGTGGGTCTCGATCCGGCATGGGTTCTCCGTCTTTCATGCATGCAACCCCATGGACATCCTGTGGCTGATCGCTCTGCCCTACAAGGTGCTGGGCAAGAAGTTCATCTACGATCAGCATGACCTCTGCCCGGAGTTGTGGCTGTCTCGAAACGGCCACACGGCCGCTGGTTGTTTGTATCGGGTGCTGTGCGTTCTGGAGGCCGCCTCATACAAATACGCCGACGTCGTTATTGCGACCAACGAGACCTACAAGAGCATGGCAATGTCCAGAGGCGCCAAGAGCCCGGAGGACATTTTCGTGGTGCGCAACGGACCGGATCTGAAGAAGTTCCAGCCGAATCGTGCTCCGAAGGAGCCCGGCAAGAACGGTCATGTGTTGGTCGGCTATCTGGGCAACATGAACCGCCAGGACGGCGTCGAGGGTCTGTTGGATGCGGCGTTCGAGATTGTGCGCGGACAGGGTCGATCCGATATTTCCTTTGTTGTGATCGGCAGTGGAGCCGACTACCAGCATCTTCTGGCACAGCGAGATCGGATGGGGTTGGGCGACCGAGTCACGTTCACCGGTCGCATTCCGGATGATGAGATGATCGCACGTTTGTGCGCCTGTGATGTGTGTGTGCAGCCGGACCCTCTCAATGCCCTGAATGACAAGTCAACGATGAACAAGGCGATGGAGTACATGGCCTTGGAGAAGCCTGTGGTCGCGTTCGATCTGAAAGAAACCAGAGTGTCATGCGGCGATGCGGCATTGTATGCGACGCCCAATGACGTCCAGGACATGGCGAGGAAGATCCTCTGCCTCGCCGATGATCCGGCGTTGCGGTCTGTGCTGGGCAAGCGAGGGCGAACGAGAGTGCAGGAGGCCTTCTCCTGGCCCCACTCGGTTCCGAACCTTCTGGCCGCGTATGAGTGGGCCATTCACAAGCACAAGCCGGCATGCCGACCATTCGGGTCGAGGGTCACCGTGAACGAAATCGAGAAGTGCCGGGACACAGAGACGGTTCGCGCGTGAGTTCGTGGTCCCGTGGCGGGTGCCTCTTGCATGAAACAAGTTATATGATGTCCTATATTATAGGACGCGTCCTTGCGACAGGTCGCGGCGAGGGCCTCATGCCATGCAAGAAGGACAGCGAGAGGCGAGGTCGAGGCCCTTGTCGATATCGCGCCGGTAAGACCCGATAACCATCTGCGGCCGGATTCGGACGCGAGGCGATCCGTCCATATTCCGCCCCGGCCAATCGTGGTTCCTGGGGTCTGCGCGGGGGCCGCCTGTTGCATGTGTGTTTGGACCGAGTCCGGCAATTGGTAAAGTTAACAGAAGGGGCAGATGCCGGTCGATGAGCTGGATGTAGCAGCCCATTTCGTTTGGGGGGAGCTGGCCACATGGGAAAAGCGCAATCACCCATTCCTGATTGATGCGCTCTTTTTGGGGGCAGACTGGCAGTGGTTCTCTACACAAAGGACAGTATTCGCGCGCTTGGCCTGGCGGTATGCATATGCCTGGGCGGCATGGTGAATGCGCGGGCCGCGATATATTACGTGGATGGACAGCACGGAAATGACGGAAACACCGGACAATCCGTGGCAGCATCCTGGCGCACCCTGGGCAAGGCCAATTCCGAGATACAACCCGGAGATACTGTGTATATTCTGGAAGGAACGTACGGGCAGACCATCCGGCCCGATCGCTCGGGTACGCAAGGCAACTACATTACCTATGCCCGATACAACGACGAGGAGGTCGTGATCACCGATGTCTCCGACGGTGCCGACCTCCGGGACCGACACTACATAAGGATCGATGGTCTGAAGTTCCTCAACGTCGGCCGGTTCTGGGTCAACATGAACGTAGCCTCCGGCGGAAGCGCGACGCACAACATCATCCAGAATTGCCATATGGAAGAGGCTCTCGGCTGGGCCGGCTTCTGGCTCGAAGGGGCGGCACGATACAACAAGATACTCAACAACACCATCATAGGATATGCGGGGCCGGACGATCTGGTCTATCTCAGAGGGGGTCCCAGCCACAATGTGATCGAGGGAAACGATCTGCGATACGGTCCGCACAATTCCATCAATATCAACGTCAATTGTCTCAAGAATGTCATCAGGAACAACAGGGTACGTAATCCCTGGCATTCATCCATAGGGGCCTGGAGGAATTCGGATCAGACGCTCATTGAAGGCAATGTGATTCTCGATTCCGGCGAGGACCATGAGGACATTCCAACGCGCCCCGACGGGCAAGATGGTGAGAGGCAAGTCAGTCGAGACAAGAATCGACAGTATCACCACAGCATACAGCTGGGCTCGTCGGATTGCATTGTTCGGAACAACCTTCTGGTGAACAACGGTGGGATGGAGCTTGATACGTACGATCCCACAAGGGCGTTGCGCAACAGGATCTACCATAATACGTTTTACAGGAACTCCCATGGACTCTATTCAGAGAGTGGCAATGCCGTCTATGGGAACATCATCAAGAACAACATCTTCAAGGACAACACGGAATACGAAGTCAGCTCTCACATCAGTTCCGCAGCGGGTGAAAACGAGAATTACTACATTGCCAACGGCATCATCGGCACGATTCGCATCACTCATCTGGGGGGAACCAGAGAGCTGTCGTATTTTCAGTCGACCTATCCGGCGTTCTTCTCCGGAAACACCCAGGCGGATCCTCTGTGGGTGGACCCGGGGGCTGCCCGAGAGGACGACAATCGCCACCTGGATCGCGCATTGTTTCATCTGCGTTCGACGTCTCCCCTGATTGACGCTGGCCGGTTCCTGGCGGAGACCACATCCAGCGGCAGCGGGACGCTGATACCCGTCAATGACGCGCGGTACTTCTATGACGGATGGGGCATACCGAGCGAGCAAGGCGACCTGATTCAGTTGGCGGAGCACGATCAGACGGCGCGGATCGTGAGCATTGACTATCAGAACAACCGCATCACGGTGGACAGAGCCCTGAGCTGGTCCGCCGGCCAGGGAGTGAGCCTGCCGTATCATGGATCAGCCCCGGACATCGGGGCGTTCGAGTACGTCTCTGCCGAAGACACGACCTATACGCTGAGCGTCAGTGCGACAAACGGATCGGTTGCGAAGACACCCAACCAGGGCAGTTACAGCTCCGGCACGACCGTGACGTTGCAGGCGACCGCAGACAGTGGATACGAGTTCGCCGGCTGGTCGGGGGATCTGTCCGGCAGCACGAATCCTGTGACGATCACCATGAACGGAAACAAATCCGTCATCGCCACGTTCGCGGCGGTTGTGCCGACGACCTATACGCTGAGCGTCAGTGCACTGAACGGATCGGTTGCAAAATCGCCCAATCAGGATAGCTATAACTCGGGTACGACGGTGATGTTGCAGGCGACCGCAGACAGTGGATACGAGTTCACCGGCTGGTCGGGAGACTTGTCCGGCAGTACGAACCCGGCTGCCATTACGATGAATGCAAACAAGTCTATTACCGCCAACTTCACAGCGTTGGCTCCTGCCACCTACACACTGAGCGTGACCGGGACGAATGGTTCGATTGCGAAGACGCCGAACAAGGCCAACTACACTCATGGCGAAACGGTGACTCTGACAGCCACGCCCAATGCGGGGTATCGCTTCACGGGCTGGTCGGGCGACCTTTCCGGCAGCACAAACCCGGTCTCCATTGCGATGAACAGCAACAAGTCCATTACGGCGGGCTTCGCGGCGGAACTCGTCGACGAGCGCCCGCCCGTGGCGATCGCCCATTCGCCTGCGGCCGATGCCGTACAGGTCCCGCGCAATTCACTCGTGACCTTATATGTCTCGGACGATGGTGGGGGCGTAGATCCTGCCACGGTCGTGATTTCCATCGATGGCACGATGGTCTATTCGGGCAACGTGCCAAGTTACGACAGTGCCGCAGGGGTCTGCCGTCGGACGGGAGCGGGGGCTCGTTATACGTACACGCATCAGTCGGAAACCGAATTCGCCTTCGGTCAGGCCGTCACGGTGCGAGTCAATGCCGCCGACTTGAACGGCAACATCATGGGCGAATACGTATATTCGTTCAAAACCGAAATGTGGGCCTTTGGTGGCAACCGGAGGGTCAGTTGGGGACCGGAAGGTCTGGACAAGGGACACCCGGTGACGGCTTGCGACCGCGATGGCAATCTCTGGGCCGCCTGGCATGCAGGATCTGTCGGACAGCGGGATATCTATCTGAGCAGGTGGGGACCGGCCGATGAGGGTTTCGCCGATCCGATCCGGCTGACCTCAGATACCGCAGACCAGGCCAATCCGGACATGGCCATCGATACAGACGGAAAGCTGTACGTTGTCTGGCAGGACAACAGGGCAGGCAACTGGAATGTCTACCTGAAGACATCGCCCGATGGGACAAACTGGTCCGCGGAGACCCGTATAACGGATTCCGATGACAATCAGACGACTCCGGCGATTGCTGTGCATGGAGTCTCCAGTTGCCATGTTGCCTGGGAGGACGATACAGACGGCCACTCGGATATCCATGTGGCCAGTTCCAGCAACAGCTTCGTCACCGGAACCGTCACTCGTGTGACCTCCAACAGCGCGGATCAACGCGCACCGGCCATTGCCGTGGACGCTTCCGGCAACGTCTATCTGGTCTGGGTCGATGCACGCAACGGATCGAACGACATTTACGGTGCGACATCCATCGGTGGTTCGTGGACAAACGCCGCAGTGGTGACGAGGGCGGGCAGCCAAACCGCTCCGGTGCTGGCGACGGAGGCGGCGGGGGCCTGGCTGCATCTCGTCTGGGTCGACGAACTGGGCGGAAGCCGCAACGTTCGCTATGCCGCGATGGAAGGTCTGCCGTCCAGCCCTCTTCTGGGAGTTAATCTTGCGGACGATACCTCGGGTGCAGATCAACTCGCTCCGGCTTTGGCGACCGTTGGCAGCGCGGGCAACGGTTTGAGAGTCTTTGTCTGCTGGCAGGATTGGAGGAATGCGACGCCGGACGGCCAAGACACCGACCTGTATTTCGTCGAAGTCAAGGAGGCCGGCGAGACCAACGTCTTCGTCGGCGACGGCGGGACAGGCTCCGGGCAGAGCGAGCCGGCTGTCGGCGTTGATTCGAACGGGTTTCCCTACGTGGTTTGGGCGGATAGTCGAGCTCGCAACACCGAGATCTATCACGCCGGAACGACGGCTTGGGACCCGGAGGTCCTCGATTCACGGATGGTGACCGCATCGGAGGGCGGGACGGTGGGGCCGGCTTCACCGTCCAACGTCGGTGATGTGTCGGTTGTGATTCCTCCATCGGCATCGTCGCAGGATGTGACGATCACCATCGCGAGAATGCACAACCCTCCGGCGGTGCCGTCTTCGGGAGTCCTCTCTTATGAACTCGGGCCCAGTGGGCTTCAATTCAGCCAACCGGTCACCATCACGATCCCCTACGCGGTCCCAGAATTTGGCGATGGCCAGCCGACACCCTGGTGGTACGATTCCCAGACAGGCGGCTTGAGTCAGGAGGGCATCACAGACATCGAACATGTGGTCTTGGCGCCGACGGTGGAGGCATTGCGCTTCAAGACGACGCATTTCACCCCATACTATCTGATCTCGACCGCGGCAATGGAGGAGATCGTGGCCGGGTCCGGCGGCAGCGGAGGGGGATGCTCCCTGTCGTGTGGCGATGGCCGGACCGATCCTGTCGGGTATTTTGTCCCGTATGCGCTCATCGCGCTGGTGATGGCAGGACTCCGGATCAAGGATGCCAGACGTCGTGCAAGGTTGCCCTGAAGTCGCCGTTGGCAAGCGGTAGTCAGCCGGTCGAGTCTGCATCCGTCTTCCATACTGTGATCTTTTTCTCCCTGGCCCCAGGGGCCTCCGCATCCGTTGTGGAGCCCCTGGGCGTCTTTCGTCAGGGTGGCCGTTGTGCATACGCGGACTTGGGATCGACCGGAACTCCGGGTCGGAGGAAACACCGCTTCCTCGCAAGGGCCGTATGACTATCTCAGTCGGAGGGGTTTGCGGGATCGGAGCCATTTCTACGAGCGACTTACACTCCGTGACCCCAGGGGCCTCTGTGCGCAAGCATGGGGCCCCCGGGGCATCTGTCGGCATTGCGATCTTTTCCCCTGACTCCAGGGGCCCCTGCTATGCCGTCTATCCAATATACGTATCGGCAAGACACCCGGCGCGCGATGAAAACTTGTCAGGCAAAAAA
>ERZ764778.253-NODE-253-length-66572-cov-7.323376_pt1 | contig 66572 bp, 62 predicted proteins | sample MGYA00374951_ERZ764778 | MGnify/ENA primary metagenome ERZ764778 (study PRJEB28918, sample SAMN05720193) | bioreactor metagenome | isolation source: Anaerobic biogas reactor | place: USA:Washington, USA | collected 2015-08-08 ...
GGTACGGAATTAAAGCCTTTAATTTCTACATTGCTGCCTGAAATACCTGCTTTGGTGTACAAAATACTTTCCAGAATCGGAGCTAGAATGGGCAAGCTATTATCCATGCCGACCCGCGCCAGGGAATTCTCCAGGCTCGGGGCCAGATTGTGTCCTTCATCCGTTAGTTCCAGCCAGAAGGTTCCCGGTGAAGCCATGGCCAGACGTTTATAACCTGACTGAAAAAGGATAATTAAATCGCCCCGGTTCCACTTCTCAGGACTTATATAGCTGTGGCTGACCGCCCATCCCTTTTCGTAGAGCAGACGCCAGGCGATGGCTTCATCTCGGGTAGGATGCTGATTTTGTACGGAAACAGGCAGGCCGTAACCGCCCAGATAATCCAGCAGGGGAATCAGTTCTGCCATCTCTCCCACCATAATCAGTTTATTTATCGCTCTTTTTTCCAGCGTATGTTTAACCATAACTGCCGCCAGCGCTTTGATAAAGTTATCCCCGAACAGCAGCGGGAATTTTGCCTCCCCGATCTGCAAAGCTCTTTTGAGACGGCGGTCTGCAGCCATACTGGCCACTGCAAAGCCCTGTATAATATTCTCCGATTTTTTCCACATATAGCCGCGCTGATCAGACTCCATCTGTTGCCAGTTTTCCGGCCCCAAAGGAAAAAAAACGTTACAACCCCTGAATCCCAAGTCACCAAAATGGATCAGATGCTCTACCCGGGGAGAGAAAAAAATCGGGGTCAACCTGTCCAAAAAATATTTTCTGGCGGTTAGCCCCCGACGATTACGATTCAACATATGCAAAATGGCAAAATCAAATTCAGGCACTGAATGTCTCCAAATCAACCACCCCGGGTTTGAAATCAAGTTCCTTCAGCATGGCAAAATAATCCTGCGGACTGATCTGCTCAATCGGTTTATTTAAAAGAGTAACCATCAACGCCTCTATGACGTTGGTACCGAAGGAACGTCCGCCCATATCCGGGGTCGTAGTAATCACTTTGCTGATGCCCCGTTCTTTCAGCATCACCATATCATCTTGGGTAGTGGTATTGGTTATGATCAATTGACCGTTCAATTTTTCCGGTAAATAACGTTTAATATACATAAAATCACCGGCCAGCACTTCTGCATTATAATAGTATTTTGAATGTTTGGGAATTATGACATCCTGATTTTCGCCGGTCGGATACAGCTTGTCAAAAGGCATGTTGACAACGATCGGTGCCGCCATTCTGCCAAAAATTCGCAACGTCTTCAGGGAATGGACCGGGAATGGAAGGCCCAGGGTATAGATAAAATCACCCAGGGTAAGATCAGCCCCGACTTCTTCAAAAGCTTCCGCCATGCCAAAGCGATCAACTCCGCAAACCATCAGTACCTTTTTGCCGCGCAGATCATATATTCCTTCATTATGCACATCGAGAATACATTTGCGCTCCAGGGTGTTCTTCAGACCGCTGCCGTCGACCATCGGGGTTTTTTGGGCGGCAGCTACTAATTTTTTGGCGTCTTTAATTACGTAACGTTTACCGGCTATCTGCACATAAAGATCTATCCCGCCCATACCGAAGGCATCTATTTTACCGTCCAGATCTCTGATTAATTGAATGGCCTTTTCCCAGTTGCCGTCCGTACCGATTCTTTCGATACGAAACTTTTCTCCCATAAAATCTGTTTCAAAGGCATGATTACGTTTGGATGAGCCCAGACTAACACTTACAACATGTTTCATAAAAAACCTCCATCATATTTTATCTGGCCGCGCGGATGGATCTTAATACTTCCCGGATTTTACCCGGATCCATCCATTTATCTTCGGTAATTGGTGAAGTTCCGATTTCTATAGAAATGATCTGGCTGTCGAGAACCCCTTCTATTAGTTTGAGTCTTTCGTCAGAACCAATACAAATCACGACATCGTATTTACGTACCTCAGCAATTAAATCCATGATCTCGTTTAACAGTTCCTTGCCGGAACTTTCGTTTATAAAATCCTGTCTTTCCTGTTCGGTCATGAGCAGAATGTATTCGACGCCTTCCTTTTCCAGAATCGACTGGATTTCTTCCTTGTTGCTCAGCGGAAAACCGATACAGGCTATGCTCTGGCCTTTGCGCAATTCTCCCAGCCCTTCCAGGCGGGATATAAAGGTGCGGTCAATACTCAACCGGTCGGCTACCTCCTGCTGGGAAAAACCGCGGGCCCTCATCTGCAGTACCTTCTGCAGGGTGGTTTCGATTTTTTGCCAGCTTATTATTTTGTCCTGAATGCGAATAAAATCCATAGCTGCTCCTTGCGCACAATTTTGTGTACAGGGCTATTTTACCATCCTTTTTTTAACAAAACAAGGGGATCATCTTATAATCGTAGCAAATCAACTGAATCAGCGGCGGCCTGTTAATAAATACTTTTGCATAAATTGATGCCACTGCAAAAAACCCAGTTACTTATACTCATAGAGGAGACTTTAGTCTCCGACTATCCCTGAAACGCCGATATGTAGGGGAGACTAAAGTCTCCTCTACGGTATATAGTGTATAAATACACTTTTTGCAGGGGAATCATAAATTAGATTATTTATAAAAAAAGAAAAGAACCTGGCATTGTCATCCCGAGGCAATGCCGAAGCTGCCCTGGCAAAACTCTAAAATGATATGAGAGATAACAAGCTGAAACTCATAAGACGGGTATGAAAAAGGTATGTTCTTTATTCGGTAAGGCCCGTAAGGATAGCCATCATTTCTTTCCTGGCAGCAGCATGATTGATCCGGTCACGCAGGCGGGCGGCACCAGGCATTCCCTTGGTATACCAGGATATATGTTTGCGCATTTCACGTACCGCTATACTCTCACCTTTATTTTCGATAGCCAGATCCAGATGACGGATGGCCAGATTAATTTTTTCTGTCTGCAGAGGTGCACTAATTTTGTGACCATGTTCAAGCAGAGCCACGGTTTCACGGATAATAAAGGGGTTACCCAAGGCAGCGCGGCCGATCATTACACCGTCACACCCGGTTTCAGCAATCATTGCCACAGCATCTTCAGCCTTGCTGATATCACCGCTGCCAATTACCGGCACTGGTACATGACGTTTTAAGGCAGTGATGGCTTCCCAGTCGGCCTGCCCGGAAAAAAATTGCATGCGGGTGCGGGGATGCAGGGTGATGGCTGTAACTCCTTCCGCAACCGCAATATCCGCTATCTGCAAATAATTGCAGTGCTCAACATCCCAGCCCTTGCGCATCTTTATGGATACCGGCACTTGCACTGCTGCCACTACGCTGCGAATAATTTTGCGGCTCAGCTCAGGTTCCAGCATTAGGGCTGCCCCTTCCCCGTTTTTCACTATTTTGGGGGTAGGACAGCCCATATTGATATCTATTATGGCCGCGCCCATGGTTTCTACAATTTGCGCCGCCTGAGCCATGGTTTCCGGGTTGGATCCGAATATCTGCACGGCTACCGGTCCGGACTCTCCGCTCGGGTCGGCTATTTGCCGGCTTTTATTGCTGTTATAAATCAAGCCCATGTCACTGACCATTTCCGTAAAAACCAATCCGCATCCCATGGATTTCAATATCAGGCGGAATGCCCGGTCAGTGATTCCTGCCATTGGTGCTGCCACCACTCTGTTTTCCAAAGCAAGATTTCCTATCTTAATCACCATATCTCCTTTAACCACGATTTAATTCATATAGCAGGCGCAATCCCTCCAGGGTCAGTAATTCATCAACCTCATCGATACTGTCGGTTTCGCTGGCAATCAGGGCAGCCAGACCACCGGTGGCAATAACCCGGACATTGCCGCCGAGCTCCTTTTTCATGCGGTTGATTATGCCCTCCACCTGACCGACGAAACCATACATTATGCCTACCTGCATGCTCATAACCGTATTTTTGCCGATCATGCTTTTGGGCAGGGACAGTTCCACCCGAGGCAGCTTGGAAGCTCTGGTTACCAGAGCATCGGTGGATATCCTGATCCCGGGAGCAATCGCCCCTCCCAGGTACTCTCCCGTCTGGCTGACCACGCAAAAGGTAGTGGCAGTTCCGAAATCCACAATAATCAATGGTCCTCCATATTTATGATAAGCGGCCACCGCATTTACTACCCGGTCGGCTCCAACTTCACGGGGATTATCATATTTAATGGCCAGCCCGGTTTTGGTTCCCGGGCCAACCAGGATCGGCTTGCAGGCGAAGTAACGTTGGCACATCCATTCCAGTTCCATATTTAAACTGGGTACCACCGAGGAAATAATCGCTGCCTTTATATCTTCTTCTTGCATTTTATGATATAGAAACAAGCCATGAATGATGATCCCGTATTCATCTGCCGTCCGCTGGGTATCAGTACGGATGCGCCAGTGGGTAAGCAGTTTTTCCTGATCGAATACTCCGATTACCATGTTGGTATTGCCTACATCAAAAACTAATATCATACAATTGCCTCCACTTAAAATTTATCTTGCTGTTTACAACTTTGCATAATTAATTTTTGCAAAGATTTTTACTATATTGTGGTTCAAACAAGGCAAATTCATTATTGTATTGTGTTTACCAAGGCACCTTGCGGCGAATTTTGAATATTCAAAACTCTTAATTAATAAACCGGCCTTTTATATTCCGCTTTCAGGGTTCGGTGCGTAAAGAAAATACCGGTGATAAATGCCTCCCCTCGGTTCGGCCGTATTTAACCTGCCGGGCTTAAAGCTGCTGCAGATCAAAACTGATGTCCAGACTGACGGAGGAATGCGTAAGCGCCCCTAGGGAAATAAAATCAACCCCGGTTTGGGCAACTTCAATCAAATTGGCGGCTTTAATCCCCCCGGAAGCCTCCAGCAAGGCCCGGCCGGCAACGATAGCCACTGCTTCCCGCATAACTTCTGCCGCCATATTATCCAACATTATAATATCAGCCTCGGCCTCTAATGCTTCCTGCAGCTGGGCGAGATTTTCCACTTCAACCTCAATTTTTATAGTATGCGGTACCCTGGCCCGGGCCATGGCAACAGCCTTCTTTATTCCTCCGGCGGCGATGATATGATTGTCCTTGATCATGACCCCGTCGTACAGGCCAAAACGGTGATTGCGACCGCCGCCTGTGGCTACCGCATATTTTTCCAATATTCTCAGCCCCGGTATGGTTTTGCGGGTATCCAGAAGTTGGACAGGATAGTCTTTAATCATTGCTGCCAATTGATGTGTCTGGGTGGCGATACCGGACAAGCGCTGTAGAAAATTAAGCGCGGTTCTCTCCCCGCTCAGCAACGCCCTGCTGCTGCCTCTTACCCGAGCAATTACCGTACCGGCTGTAACCAGGTCACCATCTTCGATCAGCTTTGTAAAAACCGCTTGCGGGTCAAGCTTGGCAAAAACCGCCCGGGCGACTTCCAACCCGGCAATAACCCCGTCAGCTTTGACTATAAACCGGCCTTCACTGCTTTGTTCAGCCGGCACCACACTCATGGTGGTTATATCACCGTAACCGATATCTTCTTCCAGACTGCGGCTGATTAAATCATCCAAACCCAGATAATTCATTAGTATTCCTCCTGATCCGTCAAGCTATATATGCAATACCAGCAAATGGGATTACCTGATTCAAAATACAATACAGGGCATTTTGCCAAGCATAATATATATTGCCTTTATCTCCTTAATTAGCCACATATCAAACCGGTTTGGGGTAAGAACCTATTTTAAGAATTTTATTCTAAGGTAAATTCTATAGGCGGATAAAATTTAAAATTATTTCAGGGGCAACTTAAATATTATTAGCAATTAACAAAGCTGGTATGTTTAATCCAACGCACATCGTCACGCTGCGGATAATCTGAGCGGCAATGACCGCCCCGGCTTTCCCGGCGCCACAATGCCGCCTGCACGACTACATGGGCAACCGTCAGCATATTGACCATTTCTATATAGGCCAGCGGGTCGTCTTCCCGGGCGAGATGATTATAAAGATATTCGATCTCCCGGTTGGCTGTCTTGAGACCCTCTTCGTTACGGATAATACCGACTTTGTCCCACATCACATCCTGCAGCCGCCGCCTTACTTCCGTCGGACTGATTTGAGGCCGCAGGGCAGCATCTGCCCCGCCGGGTTCAAAGCTCTGATAAAGTTCCTCTGCTCTTACCTGGCGCCGGTACATGATTTCCTCAGCCCGGTTGACAATACGCTGGCCGAAAACAATCCCTTCCAGCAGTGAATTGCTGGCCAGACGGTTGGCGCCATGTACACCGGTACAGGCGGCTTCACCGCAGGCATAAAGCCCGTTCACCCCGGTTTCCCCATAGGTATTGGTCTTGATTCCCCCCATCGTATAGTGGGCCGCCGGCGACACCGGCACCATTTCTTTTTCCAGATCGATCCCGCGCTGCAGACAGGTCCGATAAATGTTGGGAAAACGCTCTTTTACTCCGGCAATAATGGACATGTCCAGATAAACATATTCGCTGCCGGTGAGCACCATTTCATTTAATATTGCCCGCGATACAACATCTCTCGGGGCCAGTTCCAAAAGGGAATGATATTTGCCCATAAATCTCTCTCTTTTGGTATTATAGAGCAAGCCGCCTTCGCCGCGAACTGCTTCCGAGATTAAGAAGCGCTGCGTATCGTGACTGAACAGTACGGTGGGATGAAACTGGATAAATTCCAGATCACTTAGTTCACAACCGCTCCGAAAAGCGGCCGCCATACCATCAGCAGTAGCAACATCCGGATTGGTAGTATAGCGGTAAAGCTGACCTGCCCCGCCGGTGGCGATGACCACCGCCCGAGCAATATATAGTATCTGCCGGTCGTTTTGCTTGTCATAGACCAGCGCGCCCTGACATTCGCCCGCTTCAGTCCCCAGCAGGTCAATTAAAAACTGGTATTCAAAAATTCTGATCCGCTTATCTTCTTCACAATTTTTTACCAGTGCGGCCCGGATCGTTTCTCCGGTAGTATCGGCGGCATGCAGAATGCGTGCTTTACTGTGGGCTCCCTCCCGGGTCAGGGATATGCTGCCATCCTTCATATCGAAGCTGGCTCCGGCAGCAATCAGTTCGTGAACCCGCTCCGGGCCTTCCCGCACCAGCACATCTACCGCCTCGATGTCACAGATTCCCGCTCCGGCTTCCAGTGTATCCTCCAAATGCAAAAAGGGAGAATCTTCCTCGTGCACTGCGGCAGCGATTCCCCCCTGAGCAAGTCCCGTATTGGAGTCCTTGATGGTCTTTTTGGTTAATACCACGACCTCACCATAGGCTGATGCCTTAAGGGCCGTAAACAATCCGGCGATACCGCTGCCAATGATCAGAAAATCAGTATTTATTACCGGAATACCCGGCTGCAGGTTCCAGGTGTATCTCGTAATTCTCATATCAAATCCTTTAATTCTATTTAATCTCCAGCATATTCTGTAAAGACCGGTATGCCTTTTGGCGAATATCTTCGGCAACTTCTATCTGTTCCTGTAATTTTTCCAGAGAAAGAGCCAGCTCTTCCAGTCGGATCATTTTCATTTCCTGGCATACAAAATTGCTGCGGGCCAGATAAAACGTTTTATCCGGACAGTGTTTGCGCAGGCTGTGTAAAAAGCCTTCTTCCGTACCGACAATAAACTCCTGCGCAGAACTATCCTTAATATATTTCAGTATTCCGGCGGTGGAGCGCACCGCATCTGCCAGAGCAATGACTTCCGGCGGACATTCAGGATGAACAACAACCTGGGCTTCAGGATGCAATGCCATTTGTTCACGCACACTGCCCGGACTGACGATATCATGCACCGGGCAGTAACCCTGCCAAAAAATCATTTCTCTTCCGGTCTGCGCAGCTGCATATCTGCCCAGATTGCGATCCGGTACAAATATGATTTCTTTTTCTCGGGGGATGGAATTTATCACCGCAATGGCATTGGAGGAAGTGCAGCAAATATCACTCTCCGCCTTAACTGCTGCCGAAGAATTGACATAAGCAACCACCACCGCTCCGGGGTGCTGGCTTTTTTTCTCCCGCAAGGCTGCAGGCGTTACCATATCCGCCATCGGACATCCCGCTTGGGCCGGCAACAATACCATTTTATCAGGATTCAAAATTTTGGCGCTTTCGGCCATAAAACTGACCCCGCAACTGACAATTACTTGGGCTGGCGTTGCACTGGCCTGCTGGGCTAGTTGCAGGGAATCGCCCACAAAATCAGCTATGTCCTGTATTTCAGGATTCTGATAGTAATGTGCCATGATAACTGCGTTCAGTTCCTGCTTGCGGCGGCTTATATACTCTTTTATATCATTGGCCATGAAAAGAGCATCCTCCTATTCAAAGCTGCCCGGACTGATCTTTTGTATCTCGTTATGCTCATTAACATAGACCAGAGCCGGTTTAAAGCCCTTACATTCTTCATCGCTCAGGATGGTATAGGTAAGAATAATAACTACATCGCCCCGCTGTACCTTGCGGGCGGCCGCCCCGTTCAGACAGACTGTTTTGGAACCTCTCTCCCCTTCGATGACATAGGTTTCAAACCGTTCACCATTATTATTGTTGACAATGGTTACTTTTTCATTCTCGATAATGTCGGCTGCATCCATGAGATCCCGATCCAGCGTAATGCTGCCCACATAATTGAGATTTGCATCCGTAACCACGGCGCGATGAATTTTGGATTTCAACATATACCGGAGCACTGAATTACACCTCCACGATAAGATTGTCTATCAATCTGGTATTGCCAAACTTTACTGCCAGGGCGATCAATACTGATCCCCTGATTTCCTCCACATCTCCCAAATCCTCTGCATCATAGATCTCAACATAATCAATATTGGCCTGGGTAGCAGCCTCGATCATTTTCCTAATCTCCTGCTTCAGTCTGGAAACATTCCGCTCCCCGTCCTCGGCCAGCTGCCGGGCCTTTTGCAGGGAACGGCTCAGTACCAGGGCTTGCCTTCGCTGCTCCTCATCCAGATACACGTTACGGGAACTCAGGGCCAGGCCGTCTGCTTCACGCACAATCGGTACTCTGACAATGGTAATGGGGAAATTCAATTCCTGCACCATCTTTTCAATGATCATGGCCTGCTGAGCATCTTTTTGGCCAAAAAATGCCTTGTCGGGCTGACAGATATTAAAAAGTTTGCTGACCACGGTCGTGACGCCTCTAAAATGGCCTTCACGTGAACCTCCGCATAGTTTGGAAGTAATCTCTCCTTTTAATTCCACCCAGCTGTTATATCCCTCACGGTACATGTCCCGCGCCGAGGGAGCAAAAATGGCATCCACTTTTTCTTCAGCCAGCTTTTTACGATCACTCTCCACATCACGCGGATAACTATCAAAATCTTCATTCGGGCCAAACTGAGTGGGGTTTACAAAAATCGAAACAACCACTATATCACAGTGTCGCCCTGCTTCTTTTACCAATGACAGGTGTCCGGCATGCAGATATCCCATCGTGGGAACAAGACCTATCTTCTGTCCCTGGCGTTTCTTGTTCAGACACCAGTTTTGCATCTCTTTGACATCATTAAAAACCTGCATTTTTAATCCCTCGTAAATATTTTAATCTTCTCCGGGATCACCCGGTCGGGTGATCTCCCGGAGCTTCCAAGCTAGTACAATCTCTCCAGTACATCTTCCTTGATGGTAAAACCGTGTTCTTCACCCGGGAAAGTACCCTCTTCCACCTCTTGTTTATAAGCCAGCAGCGCCTCTTTGATAAGCGGTTCCAGGTTGGCAAATTTCTTGACAAATTTGGGGATATGGCCTTTGAACATACCCAGCATATCATTAACAACCAAAACCTGCCCATCACAATAAGGTCCGGCGCCAATGCCTATGGTAGCAATCCCCGTCGATTCGGTTATTTTCTTGGCCAGCATGGTCGGTACGCATTCCAGGACGACTGCAAAGGCCCCGGCTTTTTCGTAGGCCTGGGCAGCTGCAATCAGGTCTTTGGCGGTATCAAGATCCTTACCCTGCACTTTAAAGCCGCCTAATTGATTAACCGATTGCGGGGTCAAGCCAATATGCGCCATTACCGGAATCTGCGCATCGATAATCGCTTTGGCAAAATCAACGCGTTCCAGCCCGCCTTCCAGCTTGATCGCCTGCGCTCCGCCCTCTTTGATAAAACGTCCGGCGTTGCGTACCGCTTCTTCCCGGGAAATATGGTAGGACAAAAAGGGCATATCCCCTACCACCAAAGCATTTTTGGTGCCTCTTACTACTGCCGCGGTATGGTGTACCATATCATCCATCGTTACCGCCAGGGTATTCTCGTAGCCTAGCTGCACCATGCCGACTGAATCACCGACCAATATCATATCTATACCAGCTTCATCCACCATGGCGGCCATGGAATAATCGTAGGATGTGAGCATTGTAGATTTCTCATTTTTTAGCTTTTTTTCTTTTATGGTTGCGATAGTTATTCTGCTCATTTGTGCACCTCCTTACTGGGCCGAACCAACGCGGGCCAGCTCCTGCATAAAAACTTTCTGGAAATTTTCCATGGCATCTTTGTCAATACTGCCCTTTTCCAGCGCTATCTGGGCAGTATAATAACCCAACCATCCGTAGAGCTTGGTTAAATCCGGTGCCATTTTTTCCAGGCAGTCCAAATGTTTGATGATGGTGGAATAATCCCCCCGGGCAATCGGGCCGGTCAGACATTTGGGGATGCCGATGTTTTCAATGTTATGCAATGTGCCGTTAATTAAAGGCAACAAAGCACGGGTAGCCATACTTTTGGGGATACCGGTCGATTCCAGCAGTTTGACCCCAAAATCAATGATGGTTACCAGATAATTTGATACCACACAGGCTCCGGCGTGATATAAAGGCTTGGCCTTACGGTCGATAAAGAAATATTCTCCTCCCAGCGTCTCCACGATACAGACAGCTACATCAAAAGCCTGCCTGTCCCCTTCAATGCTGAAAACAGACCCGGGTAAATTCTCTATGGCCATATCCGGATTGGCAAAAGACTGCAGCGGGTGCACAGAAAGAACCCGGGCGCCAAATTCCTTGGCCCGGTCCAATACCTCCGATGATTGCGCCCCACTCATGTGTACCAATGTGTGTCCACTGTGAATAGCCCCACGATCAGCCAGCGTGTCCACAACATTCTGGATGGCACTGTCACACGGAGTAATAAATATTAAATCAGCTGAGCGAGCAATAACTTCCGGGCTTGCTGCAATAGCACAACCGGTCCGTTCTGCCAGTAACTGTGTAGATTCAGGTTTAATGTCATATGCACCTTTAATCTCATAGCCCTTGTCATGCAAAACGACTCCGATCGCTGTTCCAACAACCCCCGCCCCGATAATACCGATCTTTTTTCTCAACATATCTAATTAACCCCCTTGAAAACAGGCGAAAAAAAATCAGCCTGTTTTTCTTCTTCCGTCCTGGTCCACAAGGGATCCAGGCTTCTTAATCAGGAGTACCGGCGGGAGACTCCCTATTTACTTATTTCTATTTTTCTGATGCTTTGGCTCGCATCTTCCAGCTGTGCCGCTCTAGCCAACACCTCCCCGATCCCTTTGCCATCCGGAAATACCAATTGCGGTGCTATTTCCTGCAATGGGATCAAAACAAACAAACGTGCATACAGATGTGGATGGGGAATCACCAACTCTTGCAAAGCAATGATTTCCTCTCCAAATAAAAGGATATCCAGATCTATTACCCGGGGACCCCATTTTTCGTTCCTGAGGCGTCCCAATTTAATTTCAATTTTTTGCAGAACATCCAATAACTCCAGCGGAGTCAATCCTGTTTCTATTTCAATGACCTGATTTAAAAATTCATCCTGGTCGGTCTTTCCCCAGGGTGCGGTTATATATAAAGATGATTGGCGCGTTACAATAATCTTTTCAGTCAGCTCAATTAAATATATTGCATAGGCCAGGTTTTCTTCCTTATCGCCCATATTGGAACCCAGGCCAAGATAAACTCGCCCATTCAAATCGTTTTCACCTTCTAAACTATCATATAGGTTTTCTGTCCGCAAGAGCTAATTTCGGTATCTTTTTATTGAAACACCAAAATAATCAAATTGACCCTCTACGGGAGCGTCTGGTTTATTAACAGTTATTTCCACTCCCAAAACGGGAAACCTAAGCAACAGTGCGGCGGCAATATTTTCCGCCAGTGCTTCGAGCAATTGATAGCTCTCCTGCTCAACGATTTTTCTCACCTGGGCAAAAACATCGGCGTAAGATACCGTATCTTTGATGTCATCACTATGTCCGGCCAGACTCGTATCCAGCAACAGATCTACATCTACTCTGAAAGTCTGCGGTTCTGACTTTTCAAACGGCAACACCCCATGGCAGGCCTTGAAAGTCATACCCCGGGCCATAATTCTATCCATCTTCGCTCCTTATCGCATCCACCATCCGGGCCAGCCGGCAACTCTCCTGTACATCATGTACCCGTACAATATCGGCTCCGTTCATTATAGCAGCGGCGATAACCGCCAGACTGCCTTCCAGCCTTTCTTTCACTTCCAGATCGAGGGTAGCCCCAATGAATGATTTTCTCGAAGCTCCAATCAGCAAAGGCCGGCCCAAACTTTTAAACTCCCGCAGACGTTTAACGATCAATCGGTTCTGGGCAGTTGTTTTGCCAAATCCTAATCCGGGATCAAATATTATCTTGCCCGGTTCCAATCCGGCCTGCACAGCATTTCTGGCTAATTGTGCCAGCTCCTCTGTAATATCGTCGATCAGATTGTCATATGGTTCATGCCTTTTTATTTGCAGGCGATTGTGCATCAAGACCACCGGAGCCTGCCATTTTACCAGTACCGGCAATAGCTCAGGATCCATCTGCAGACTGCCAATATCGTTAATTAAATGGGCCCCGTTATCCAATGCCTGTCGTGCTACTTCCGCTCTGAAAGTGTCTACCGATATAATAAGATCTGCTGCGGCCAGTTTTTTAACCACCGGAATGACTCGCGCCAGTTCTTCTTCTTCACTGGCCATTCTAGAATCGGGGCGTGATGAAGCGCCTCCCACATCAATTATATCAGCACCTTCCGCCTGCATGGCCATAGCCCGTGGCAAAGCCTTTTCCGGATCAAGATACTTTCCTCCGTCACTGAAGGAATCCGGGGTAACATTCAATATCCCCATTATTAATGTGCGTTTGCCGATTTCAAGTGTTTTTCCCTGGGCCAGGAACAAATTGCCGGCAGGTTCTGCCAGCGATTTCAGTATATTTTCAATTTCTGCCGCCAACGCCCGCAGGCCAAACGGCTGCAACTTTAATTTTTCCAGCAAAAGTCCATAATGCTTTAAGGTTCCCAGCAATAGAACATCGCCGCTGCCTACACCGCTGGCTGCTTTCCAGGAAACAGCCGCTTCTCCTCCCTTGGCCAGCATTTCCTGCTTTAAAATGTTGGCCGCCCGGTGGGAAATGTTTTTCAGTTTTATACAACGAAATACGGCCTTGGGAATCATATATTCTATACCCGGAGAACTTGCGCCGATCTCTTCCAGATATCTCTTGGCTTCCGCACGGCTTTCTATAAATACTGCATGATGTGCCAATTTTTCACCTCAACGCTAATATGCAAAAGTTGTTACGCTGAATTCTTTGTTGCCCCGTTTCGGACAGGTATTGCGCTCCTCACACTGACTGCATATTCGGGACAGATTATCAGCGCGATGGATTCTTTCGCCGAGGAAACTCATATCCCGGCTGATATTTCTATGTTCATATATGGCCCGGCAGATTATACCGGTTTCATTGGGATTAAAAAAGGCACGCGGTAATATTTCGCGGGCCAGTTTTGCACCGAAAGAAGCATGGTCTACTCCTTCCCGGTATTCTTTCCATTTGCCTATGTCATGCAATAATCCGCAGGCATAAATACATTCCTTGGCGGCCAATTTACTGCTTAAGCCGCTTTCCTTGACAAAATAGTTCAGATCATTATGCTCCAGAACCAGAATATAAGCTATCCTGGCCACGTCAATATGGTGTTGCAGACCATGCTGGCAGTATTTGGCAACACTTTCATCGTCGGTGTTGCTCTTCATATATTCAATATAGAACTTATCCTGTAAAAGCAATTCTACCCGCTTCACCATCGTCACCCCGCGAACTATTTTGCAGTTTTGATTATGTATATATTAAACAAAGAACCGTTAAATCCTGCCGGGGAATTAAATATATTTTATTCTTCCACTTTTGTTTCTGCATCTGCCTCTGCTTTTGCTCCTGCTTCTGCATCTGCTGCTTCTGCTGGTTTCCCGTTACCGGTCATTATTTGTTCAAATTCTTCGGCTTCCATGGTTTCTGCTTCTATTAAGCGGGCTGCTATTTGGTGTAATTTATCAATGTTGTCACTCAATATTTTTTCTGCCTTGTTGTAACTGGTATCCATGTAATGCGAAGCTTCTTTGTCGATAGCATAAGCAATGGCATCAGAATAATTACGATCCCGTGAAATATCCCGGCCTAAAAACACTTCTTCACTCTTGTGTCCGAATGTCAGTGGCCCCAGATCCTCGCTCATGCCGTATTCGGTAATCATTTTGCGAACAATGCTGCTGGCCCGCTCCAGATCATTCTGGGCACCGGTGCTGATGTCGTTCAGAACCAGGGCCTCGGCTACCCTTCCGCCCAGCAGGGTGGTCACCTCATCCAACATATATGATTTGGTTATATAGTTACGGTCTTCCTCTGGTAAAAGCAGCGTATAGCCCCCTGCCCGCCCGCGGGGTATAATCGATATTTTATGCAATTTATCCGTATGGGGCAGAAAATACGATACCAGTGCATGACCGGCTTCGTGATAGGCCACCAGTTTTTTCTCTTTTTCGGAAATAACCCGGGTCTTTTTTTCCGGACCGGCAATCACTCTCTCAATCGATTCCTCCAGTTCATCCATCCCTACCTTGCTTTTGTCACGCCGGGCCGACAGGAGGGCGGCTTCATTAACCAGATTGGCCAGATCAGCCCCCGTAAAACCTGGGGTTCGTTTGGCCAGTATTTCCAGATTTACATTTTCATCCAAAGGTTTATCCTTGACATGGACTTCTAGAATCGCTTCCCGGCCTTTTACATCCGGTCGGTCAATCAAAATATGGCGGTCGAAACGTCCCGGTCTTAACAAAGCAGGATCAAGAATATCCGGACGGTTGGTGGAAGCCATCACAATGATGCCTTCATTGGTACTGAAACCATCCATTTCTACCAGCAGCTGGTTCAAAGTCTGTTCACGTTCATCGTGTCCTCCACCCAGACCGGCACCGCGCTGTCGGCCCACCGCATCGATTTCATCGATAAATACAATGCAGGGAGCATTCTTTTTGGCCTGTTCAAACAGGTCACGCACCCGGGCCGCCCCCACACCGACAAACATTTCCACAAAATCAGAGCCGCTGATGGAGAAAAAAGGAACCCCGGCTTCACCGGCGATCGCCTTGGCCATCAAGGTTTTGCCTGTTCCGGGAGCGCCGTATAATAAAACCCCGCGGGGTATTTTCGCCCCGATTTTAATAAATTTCTCGGGATTTTTCAGAAATTCAACCACTTCGGTCATTTCTTCTTTGGCTTCCTCGGCACCGGCCACATCAGCAAAAGTTGTTTTAACCTGCTCACCAGTCATCATCCGGGCTTTGCTTTTGCCAAACTGCATAACCTTGCCCCCGCCTCCCTGGGCCTGATTCATAATAAACAAGAGGAAAATGATCAGGATTACAATAGGAAAAAGCGTACTGAGCAACGTTGTCCACCAGGGTATAACTACCGGCTGAGCTTTGACTTGTACCCCTTTGTTCTGCATGATTTTGTCAATGTTGCTTTCTTTAGTGGCTACAGTCGATACTTTGTCGCCATTTTTTAAAGTTGCCGAAATCTTGTAAACCAGGTCATTGACCTCGATCTCAGCACTTTTGACTGCCCCTGCCTCCACCTGGCTGTAAAATTGTGAATAAGTCAGCTCCCTGACCTCAACCTGTGTGGTGGAAGTCATTTTTATCGCAAATAATGCCAGCAAAACGATCAATGTGTATATAGCTATATTTTTTAGGGCCTTGTCCAATTAATTACCTCCCCGGTCCGATTAAATATAAATAGTTTCCATTCTTTAGGTTTCCTGATTGGATAAATTTTATGGTCAAAACATTTTAGCACATGGCTACCTGCTTTTCAAATTATACCCATTGTTCTCATCCGCAGCTCTTTTTATAAGCAGTATATGTTGGCTCTGCTGATCAACTGCAGCTGGCGAACAGACGCATAATCCCGGCAGCGCATAAATTTCACCGCTCTGCGAGGCCAGTACCGCAACCCGGTCTCTTTCCCGGAAGGGAATCCTTTGTTCATTGAAATATTTCTTTAACTTTTTGTGACCGGCAAATCCGACCGGCTGAATTACATCACCTTGATGGCGCGAACGCAGCACCAGGGGAAGAGACAGTTTATCGTAATCCAGATAAACATCCCCTGCATCCGTATTGATATGGTTACAATCTGTCAGCATAAAACGATATCTGCTTCCGTCCGGAAGTACAACCTCACCCGGAATAGTAACCTCAATATTGAAAACATCTGCTTTTTGCCAATTGCTCGTAAATATTATTCTATCATAAGACTTGTTAATCATGATTCCCTTTTTTAACTGCAGGATTTTAGCTGAACCCGGTTTAGGGAGCAAATCCAGGACTTTCTCCACATCCCGAGCCTCCCATCCGGCCGGGCCTCCCACGGCTGATAAAGCCATGATCGTCAGCCTGCGCCGGGCCGCCAGAGGCAGCGCTTTAAAACCCTCCAGATCCATTTCCAAACCTTGCTCATCCTGCGAACAAACCAACTGCATCCAATAGTTCAGCATAATTTGCTGTAAAAATTCGTTTTCAGCCCGGACAATCTCCGCCAGACGACTTAAATTTTCTGTAATTTGCGGGTTGTAATCATTTTGCAAAAGCGGAATCAACTGATGCCGAATGCGATTACGCAGAAATGTTTGATCCTGATTGCTTTGATCAAGACAAAAGGAGATTTGATTTTCCTGCAGATAGGCTAGCAAATTCTGTTTGCTCTGCTGCAGAAGCGGACGAATCAGATCGCGGTTGCGCGGCATAATGCCCCGCAAGCCTTGGATACCCGTTCCCCTTAGCAAATGCAAAAGCACTGTTTCGGCCTGATCATCCTGATGGTGGGCAGTAGCTATGGCATCAGCCTGCAATTGCTGCAATAATTCATTGAAAAAAGCATAACGGGCCTGACGGCCGGCATCCTCCAGGGAGGTTTTATTCTGGCGGGCTAATTCGCGGACATCAATTGTTTTTGAGTAACAGGCAATCTGCAAATACCGGCAGCTTTCTTCCACAAATTGCTGTTCCTGCTCGGCTTGCGGACGCAATTTATGATTGATATGTGCAGCCACGATGTTGAAGCCAGACTCTTGGCTCAAATCCCGTAAAATATGTAAGAGGGCCATTGAATCTGGCCCCCCCGATACGGCTGCAATAACTTTGTCGCCGGGTTCAATCAATCTCTGGGCGGCAATATATGCCTTGACTGCGTCAATCATAGCTGCTCCTCATCTTTGTCTGATAATACTATCCTACCCAAGTTATATCAATTGTCAAGCCACCCGGAAACTATCCGGGAATACTGAAAAAATCCCTTTTATGTCATTCTGAATGGAACGTTAGCAAAATGAAGAATCTGCAAACCATTTAACCTGAGGATTTTGCATAATTAACTTTTTTTAATAATCATGCAGCTTTAAAATGTCATCCTGAGCGTTAGCGGATCTACGGCACTCACGAGACTCCCCCTACGGGGATTATAAAATTTTGGGAAAATAAACTCGGAAAACCGTTCCTGCGCTGCCGGTTTCAAAATTTATGCGGGCCCCATGCCGGGCAGCAATACTGTAACAAACTGCCAGTCCCAAGCCGACTCCGTTTTCCTTGCTGCTGACAAAAGGTGTGCCGAGCAGTTCGACAAGGCCAGGGTCGATCCCGCAGCCCTGATCGGCAATACAAAGAATCACTTCTCTTTCGTTTTCTTCAGTACTTATGGTTATCGTTCCCCCAGGACTCATGGCGTCCATCCCGTTGCGAACCAGATTTAATATTATCTGCCGGATTTCATTTTCATCCAGCAGCAGCTTTATATCCCGGCCTGGTAATATTCTGACATGCTTGCCGTGCATCAATGCTTCGGCCTCGATCATCGGCCGGATCCTGGCAATAATTACCCCCAGGCTGTGTGGCTGCAGATCAGCAGTTTTATCCTTGGCCAGACTTAAAAATTCTGTGATAATGGCATTGGCCCTATCCAGTTCTTCAATCATCAGATCATAATATACCTTTTTATCTGAAGTATTTTCCTGGGCATTGAACATCTGCAGAAACCCCCGCACTGAAGTCATGGGGTTGCGTATCTCATGGCCGATTGAAGCTGCCATTTTCCCCACCAGATTCAGCCGGTCCAAACGGGCTATTTCCAGTTCATAACGCTTCTTCTCCGAGATATCCTTCAAAATAGACAGGCGACATTGCTTGCCATCCAGGTTGATTAACACCGAGGAAACCATTAAATCAATTTTTTTACCGGATTTGCTGCGGGTAGTAAACTCAAAATTTTTTACTATACCGAATGATTTCAGTTGTTCCAGAAAATGATTGTACAACGGCTCAGCCGGGTTAATTGCCTCAATTTGGACTCCAGTACGGCCAATGATCTCATCCCTGGTAAAACCATAAGTATCCAAGGCAGCCTGGTTGGCTTCAATATAAGTGTTATCTTCCATATTCATAAAAACGATCATATCCGGATTGAGATTAAATATTTTATAGAAACGATCCTCTGATTGAGCCAGATCCACCTCACGTAGCTTTTCCGCCAAAAGACGATGACGTTCTTCACTATCCTTGAGCGCCTGCTCCGCCTGCTTGCGGGCAGTTATATCCTTAAAATAAAAAGACAATCCCCCATCCCGGGCCGGATAAATTGTAACCTCAAACCAACTGGCCATTTTTACGCTAAAGGTTTCGTAATTAACCGTAACCCGTTCCCGCATAGCCATACATATTTGTTTGTAGACCCGGGGTTTTTCAGGCTCACAAATAATTTCCCATAACAATTTACCGTATAATTCTTCCTGGCTGCGCTGCCACCACTCTTGCGCTCTTTGATTAACATAGACAATGCGCCACTCTGCATTAATTGCATAAAACGGATCACTGATGGAAGCCAGGGTAAACAAAATATTTTTCAGGCTTTCCTCACTCTGGAGCAATCTATTTTCAGCCTGCTTGCGGTCGGTTATATCGATCATGGCATTTAAACAAAAATTATGCCCGTCAATGACAATCAGCTGGGAACATACCATTCCATAGCCGATTCCGCCGTCTTTGCTGCAATACTGGACCTCGTAGCTTTGCATCCCATTATTTTCCCTGATTTCCTGGTACTTTAGCTCATCCTGCACTGCATTGATCCATAATGACATAGAAGTGTGCCGTTGCCCGATCACTTCCTGGCGGGAATACCCAAAGGCCCTGATCCAGCTGTCATTGATATCAACGTAGGTAAAATCATCGAGGTTCAAAATAGACATGATTATGTCGCTATTGCGATAGGCATTAAAAAATATGTCCAGATTAGGGTATTCATGTATGTTAAATTTGTTTTTATGCAACCGCAGATTATTATCTTCGCTGTTCAGGTCCCCTTTGCCGCTGGACGAATCGATCATTTCTTTTCCTCCTCATTAATCGGTTGACCTATAACAATTTATTTTACTATAATTATAATTGAGTATTTATCCCTTGCCTTAGTTAATTGGATACTTTTGTTAGATTTCCTCCAATACCATATTAATTATTTCAATAATTTTACCATTTAATATGAAATTATTGCATAAATTTAAAAATCCGTCGAAGAGCACCTTGGCAAGCAAAATATATAGTGTATTTGCCTTGTGAGCAACAATTTATTGTACATCTTTTTAGCAAGAATTAATTATGCATAAGTCTCAATATAAAAAATCTCCCCAACGCTGGCGAAGCAATTGGAGAGATTTTTATTAATCTAATAATTTATTTTCAAGCCATATCCAGCCTTAGACATATAGCCGTCATATCGTCGCCGGGTTTGCCTGCTGCCAAGCTCAGCGCCCGGTTGATAACCATCTGGGCAATGATCTGCGGATCATTTTCGCCAATCTGAGCCAGTAAACGCGGTATCCATTCATCGCCGTTTTGTTCGCGGGAGGCTTCCATCACTCCATCACTGACCATCAGGATTATATCCCGGGGCAGCAGGGAGCGTTTCTCGCTGTTTACTTCCACTTGCTCCAAAATACCGATAGGCAGTGAAGAGGAACTTAATACCGATATTTGTCTTCCTCTTTTTATAAAAGTCGGAGCGCTGGCAATTTTAATATAGTCAAGCTCGGCATTATATAAATCTATCAACATCATATCCATGGTGGTAAAACTCTCACTGCGTGAACGCAGCAATAAAACTGAGTTGATGGTCTTTAAGGCCAGCTCTTTATCAAAACCGCTTTGGAGAAGGTCAAGCAGCAATTTTACTGCTGTATTGCTTTCATCACGAGCTTTTTCACCTACCCCCATGCCATCACTTAGAACAACAAGTTCCTTGCCTTCGTTCAGCGTATTTATAATCAAGCTGTCACCGTTTTTATCTTCCCGGGCAACTTGAGCAACTGCACTTGTAACCTGATAATTAAAAGCCCGTTTCAGCATAAAATCACATGCCCCTCTGCCCATTAAAGCGGGGCAGTTTTTCTGGCAAACCTCCAGTTTTTGGCCCAGAGCTGAAGAAAGTGCCGGGGCTACACTCAATTCACAACCGCTGCCATCAACACATGATGCGCTGATCACGTTTATGGTTAGAAGTTCTCCCTTGCTGCAGACGGGGTTGATATCTTTGAGGCTTATACCTTGTTTTTTGCAGGCCTTCAGTAATTGCTCGCGCAGTTCAATATCAACTGATGAATCAATTTCAATTTCATCGGCCAGGCTTCTTACTACCTGACCGACTCCTTTTAGCTGTCTGGCCACCAGTTCACGAGATTCTCCCATTTTCTCCGACCAATACTCGTTAATACGCAGATTATCAAAGAGATAATTAACCGTGGTCACCAGTTCGCGTCCGTGCAGACACTTCTTTTTAAGTGATGGCGGCAAATCTTCATAATTAATTTGCCCCGCACTTTCAGCCTGGCAGAAGAGTTCCAGGATCTCCTGCGCCGTACTGTGATACTCCCGACTCCAGCAGCCATTAAAACGATGGCAGCCTTCACAGAAGCCGTCGGATAATTCATCATATAAATAATTCAGACAGGAATTGCCCCGCGGTCGGAGGCTTATTTCTTCCTGACCGGTAAAGGTCGAACTTAGTTCGTCAAAAACCTGGGCCAGATGATGGATGCGATTGCCGATCGTTTCATTAAGGCGGTAATCATCGCTTTGGCTATCGGTTGCTTTATGGCTGGATATAAGCCCCAGACTCTGTACCGGCAGTTTTTCTTTTAATGATTCCGGCAGCAGCATAAAAACAATACTGGCAATACCTGTTTCCCATAACCCCAAAACGGTAAGCTGACTGTCAGCCATAAACATTGACAAGGCCAGCGTCCCCAACATAAAGCCGATAATTACCCCCAGGCGTCCAAAGCTGCGGAATATCCCGGCCAGTAGTCCGGAAATGGAATACATGCCCAGAGTCTGGGCAAAAAGACTGGAAGCAATGGAGGGCAGTATGCCGGACATAACTCCCATTATAGCTCCTCCGCCGGTACCCCAGAGGTAGGCTGCGATCATGATGCCCAGACGGCATAAAATACCGCTGAATGACAGCCCCAACACCTGCAGATCGCTGAGGCCCATTATCAAACCAATACCCAGAACCATAAAGGCGCCCATTTCTTCAAAACTAAAATTTACCATGGGTTTCTTCTGTTTGATCACCTCATAGCAATGCAGCATAACATAACTGATAACACCGCTGATCAGGGCTTCAAAAACGATCACCATTTCCTGATATAAATTTAACCCGCTTATCATTAAAGCGGCACTCTTTACAACCAAAATAACAGCAGTGGTTATAACCGGTACTCCCCACCAGGTTTTTCCCAATTGAATTTTTTCTGTGTTCAGAATCCATACCGTAACCAGCAAAACGGCCATATTAGCTGCCAATATGCTGCCGGGCAAAACAGTGGTCAGCCCGATCAGGCTAAAAAGCAACAGGATAATACTGCGCTGATGGCTTTGGGCCGCAAAGACAGCCACAAAAGCAAAAATAAAAGGCAGCAGTTCGCCAAGAATAAAAGCTCTTGAAAGAACTACCGCTCCTGCGGCCAGGAGGAGATTTTCCCATCGTAGCATGCTTCTAAGCCGGTCAGCAGAATAATTTAAGCTGCCGGCAGGGAAAATTTTATTGAACCGCAGCTGTGGACGGCGCCAGGCAGGATTTAGTTTTCTTCTTGCTTGTCTGGGCGCTAACTCGTCTTCCATCCTTTGATAAGGGTATATTTCCAGTCGCTCCAACATTTCCTTACCCCCTTGTGACTGAACCTGAGTTTAACCATTATAACAGGGGAAGCTTTATAAAAATTGTCAGCACAGGGAGCAAGGCTTTTTTTTATTCAAACAAAATCTCTATATAAAATCCTTACGGGAGCAGTTTATTCCAGACTTCAACATTTATCCGCCCATAATATTATTAACTTGGGCATAAAATTAAGAAAGGGGCCAAATCATTGGCACCCTTCCTTAAATCTTATTACAGTTTTAGTAATTTACTATTTTCTCAGATAAACCAGCCAATAAATTCCGCCAACGAAAATTGCTCCGCCGACAATGTTGCCCAAAGTTACAGGCAGCAGGTTTGAACTGAAGAAGTTTGCATAACTGAAGAACTGAACTACCTGGTCAGCAGTCATGTTAAATACGCTGACCGGTACACCATCAACCATTTTGGAAGCCGCCGCGACCATTTCAGGATTGGCATTGGCAACGGTGATGCCCATGGGAATAAAGAACATATTGGCAACGCTATGTTCGAAGCCGCTGGCTACGAAAGCCATGATGGGGAAGAAAATAGCGAAGATTTTGCCGACAATATCTTTGGCAGCAAATGCCATCCAAACTGCCAGGCAAACCAGCCAGTTACAAAGAATACCCCGGCAAAAAGCCTGGCCGAAGGTCAGTGACAGTTTGCCTTTGGCAATGGCTAGTGCTTTAGAGCCCATAGCGGTTAGAGTAATTGCCCCTGCGGCATCCGTTTGTCCCCAGTAGCCGCCCCAAAATACGATGTAAACCAAGAGTACAGAACCTACAAAGTTGGCTAAGAAAACTACCACCCAATTGACCAGTAATCCTGACCATTTGGCCTGACCGTTGCAGCAGGAAATAAAACAGGCCATATTATTACCGGTAAACAATTCCGCTCCAGCGATTACGACCAGCATCAGGCCGACGGAGAATACAGCGCCAAATAAGAATTGGCCGCCCGGCGTTCCTCCGGGTAAAAGCGTGTCCATGGAGCCGATCTTGGTAGCCAGATTGGCCCCAAATCCAATGTAGGCACCCGCCAGAATACCCAGTAAAAACATCTTCAAAATAGGCAGTTCAGTTTTCGACTTTCCGGCCGCACATGCGGTTGCTGCAATTTCTGCAGGCGTTAAGAATCCCATCAACAAGTTCCCCTTTCCTTTCTTTTTTCCGACGTTTAAGTTACGAATTTTCATCAAAAATATGATGAAAACCATAACTTTTTACATACTTCTAAAGCATTCTACGTAAAGCAAATAAATCCTGCCAAAAACAAAATCTTTTATAAATAATATTTCTTAAGACCAGATTATACCCTGCAATAAATCGCTGTCACTGACAATAATTTTATTTTTCCTCAGCATATCCATAATCAGCATGGTAATAAGTACGCCGGCATTAATAATATCAGCCCGTTCCGGCTGCAGCCCCGGCAGTCTTTTACGTAGAGCCAGCGGGGTATTCTCCAGCAGTCGGTAAATATCAGAAGTTTCCTGTCGGGTAACCTGATGTCCGTGTACTTTTTCAGAATCATATATATTAAGGCCCAATTTGATCGAGGCCAGCGTACTGGCGGTACCGCCTACCATAACCAGCGGGTATTCCATAAATCTAGCTTGCATGGCTTGAACCGGCTGCAGGCGAGCAGCTATATCATCTGCATTCATTTGCATTTCTGTAGCCCGAACTGCACCTACCGGCAATGAAATTACAAAATCCTGTTGGTTGCAGATAAATTCAGTACTGCCCCCGCCCAAATCAACTACCAGCGGAGGATGCTCTAGTTGCAGGCCTTTTTCCACCCCGATATAACTCAGCCTGGCCTCCTCTTCACCACTGATAATTTCAACCGGCATATGACTGCGTCGGGCAGCCTCTTCCACAAACGCTTTTCCGTTAGCTGCTTCACGCACTGCGCTGGTAGCCACCACCCGATAATGCTGTACATCATAGGCTTTCAGCAACGGTTGGATCTTCTCCAGCCACTGCCAGCTACGCTCTGCGGCTTCTTCAGCTATTTGCCCGGTCTCACTCAAACCGGCACCGATACGTGTCGTCTTTATTTCTTTGTACAGTACCCGCAACCCGCGGTTATCCCTATCGGCAATCAACAGCCGGCAGGAATTGCTGCCTATATCTATCGCTGCATAACTCATAGAAACCTCCCTGCTTTATTTAAGCACGTAAAAAAGCACTTCCAATAATGAAGTGCTTTGGTATTTGTTTATTGGTAATTTCTCCTTCGGCGAGGTTCAACCTTATTTTTGAGGGGCTGCATCCTTTCATCACTTTCTTTTAAGAACTTGCTGATCTTGTCATCTAGTGTTACGGGTGCTTCAGCTTTTTTAGGCCCACTAAATCCCCGGTTATCCCTGCGCGGTTCAGAACGGCTGTAACCGGGCTGACTGGCAGGAGGCCGAACCACTTTGGGTGGAAGTGCCTGTTTTATGGAAAGCCCAATTTTTTTGCCATCTATGTTCAGTACCTTTACTTTTACAAGGTCACCCTCTTTAATGTAGTCTTTAACATCTTTGACATACGTATCTGCTATTTCCGAAATGTGAACCAACCCTACCAAGCCACCAGGCAACTCAATAAACGCTCCAAACGTTGTAATACCTTGAACCTTGCCCTCAATAATTTCGCCAGGCACAATATTTGTTTGTTCAGTTGGCATAGAAATTAAGATCCCCCTCAATTAATACTATTTTAATTGTATTAAAAGCATCGGGGCTAGTCAACCGAAAACAGCTAATTATCCTGCTGCAGATCGATAATTACTTTTTCTCCGTCCTTAATCATGCCCAGCCGCTCACGTGCCAGCCGTTCAATCGCCTCGGGGGTTTTCAATTCCTCCAGCTTTTCCTGGTATTGATGTTTTACTTGCTGCAGTTCGGCCTTCTGTTTTTTTAATTCCTGCTTTTGGGCGGAAAGTTCCAGGATGGTTTTACCCCGGGGTACAATCGTTACGAGCAAGACGATACAAACCAGGCCGCTTATTAGTAAACGCAAGTTCTTGTTTTTAGGCTTCATCTTCGTCCTCCCCTGCAAAAACACCCATAACGTCTCCGGGAAGTACGATAACCACTTCGTAACCCTTACTGCGGGCACGGTTGTACAGGGTGGCAACGGTACTGGCGCTCACCTTGAGAATACGGGTAATTTCTTCGGTGCTTTTGCCCATTTCTTTCAGCACCACTACCTGTCTTTCCCTGAAACTTAGTTTTTCGGCTCCCCTGATTTCAATCTTCATACTATTTAACATAACCTATCCACATAATTTCCACAATATGTGGACAAAAATTTTTTACTTTTTTACTGTCGATTCAATCCATTAAAGATTGAAATCATCAGGAGGTGCAGGAGGATGGTGATTACGCCATTTTGTACGAATTTTATTAACCAGCCATACAACGGGTTTAAGCAATTGGCTCACCAGCATGTCAATAAAATGGGCACCGGCTTCTGCCATTGTCTTTAACGGCTTATATAAACGGGCAGCCAGCGTTTTGAAATAAATTATTCCTCCGAGGATTAGAAATATTAACGTATAAAATCTTAATTCACCTTGATTGATCACCAGCATACCCAGGGCAACAACCACAATCATAAACATCCAGAAGATAAAATCCAGCAGAAACAGGGTATACTTACCGACTTTTAAAGCTTTAATACCCAGTTGATAAAAATGTATTATGAACCCAGCTATTACCCCTAATAACAAGGTCAGAAAAAATATTTTTACCTGGGTGAGCAAACCCAGCAAATTAACCCCCCCTACTTCAAGAGCCGGTTCAGGATGGTTTTACCTTTATTTTTCAAATTTGTTCCCTGAGGTTTGTATGCCAGATGATTGATGCTTCCCATTACCGCAACTTGACCATGTTCAAGATTAAGCATGGTTATATGCAGTTCATGTCCGCCTATCTCAAGATATCCCATTACAGTTTCAAGAATAATTTCTTCTTCATCAAAATTAATTACATTGGTTATACCGCTTAGTTCAATAGATTTACGGTTTGACATGTTGATTAAATGCTCGGTCATTGATTTCACCTCCCTATATATCCGTTCAAATATTCAATAATTCTTACCGGACTTGGGCAATCTGCCTTGAAAATAGCTATGCAAACCAGAACCAATTTATTCATTCGTATAAATATAACCGCCTAATTTTTATCATTGAATTAAAACGAGGCGTTTAACTGAAAACAGTCAAACGCCCCCATATAAAAACCGTCCCATATTAAACATACAGGACGGCCAGATTATTCAATTATCCGATATAGGTTGCGCGCCTCGCTGGCTTTAATATTCTCCTTGATATCGAGTACCTCAAAAACGGTTTCTCGATCACCGATCCGTAAAGTGAGAATATCTCCCTTTTTTATCTCTGTTGACGGCTTTGCTATTCTGCCGTTTACCATTACTCTTTCGTTTTCAGCAAAATCCTTGGCCACAGTCCGCCGTTTTATAATCCTGGATACTTTAAGAAACTTATCCAGACGCATTTTAATCTACAGCATCTTTTAATGCCTTGCCAGCTTTAAATGCCGGTACTTTAGTGGCAGGAATACTTATTTCTTGGCCGGTCTGCGGGTTTCTGCCCTTCCTGGCCTGGCGCTCCCGAACTTCAAAGGTGCCAAATCCAATAAGTTGTACCTTCTCACCGGCTTTTAATGCGGTTTCGATGGTGCTAAAGAAAGCATTTACGATTTTGTCAGCATCCTTTTTGGTTATGTTGGTTTTCTGGGCTACCTCACTTATTAATTCAGTCTTGTTCAATGATACCCCTCCTTTTGTAGTATATTATTGGCATATTATGCTATTCTATGCTGAGCCCGTTAATCCTTCTTTTTTCAATAGGTAAAAAGTTTAAAAGTTGCTGCCATCTGCCTCTTGGAGACTTCGGCATAATTAATTTTAAATAAACCGATTCAATATATTGTTATTTTGCAAAGTTAAAGGCTCTGCATATTGTACTTTTAAAATGCTCTTGGCTACGCTTTTGCATTATGTATAACGCTTACGGTTAGGGCGAGGCAATTAAAATAAACCCTTAAAGACCCTTGGTTTTGGCTTCTTCCCATATTAGATCGAGTTCTTCCAGATTCGTCTCATCGATTTTTATTCCGGCATCTTCCAGCTTTTGTTCAATATAATGAAACCGTCGGGCAAACTTATTATTGGAAGCTTGCAGCGCCTGTTCCGGTTCTACTCCCTCCAGTCTGGCAATGTTAACCAGGGCAAAGAGCAAATCTCCTGTTTCCTCAAACTTGTCCGCCTGATTTTCAGCCCTGACCAGCTCTTCCACTTCTTCCTGAAATTTTGCCAACGCACCATGTGCATCCGGCCAGTCAAAGCCAACCCGAGCGGCTTTTTCCTGCATTTTTTCAGCTCGCATTAAAGCCGGCAAGCCTTGGGGAATGCCCTCCAATAGGTATTTTTTACCTTCCTTTTTCTTGAATCCCTCCCATTTTTCCAATACGTCATCAGCTGTATTTAATTGCATGGTGCCAAAAACGTGGGGATGCCTGTCCACCATTTTGCGGCTGACACGCCGGGCAACTTCAGCAAAATCGAAATGTCCGGCCCGTTCTGCCAGGGCAGCATGAAATACGATTTGCAAAAGCAAGTCTCCTAATTCTGTCGCTAGCTCATCCATGTCTGCCTTATTAATAGCATCAATAACCTCATAGGTTTCTTCTATCAGATAGCGTATCAGGGATTCATGGGTCTGTTCCCGATCCCATGGACAGCCGCCTTCCCCCAGCAACCGATCCATTATGGCAATTAATTCCTCTAATGCTTCACTATTTTTACTCATGTTTGTCTTTTCCTCCATATGGCCGGTGATTAATCACCCCGGCCTAACATTTTCTTGATCATCTGCAGGTCAAACTCTTTAAATAACAGCAATAATGCTGCATAAACAGCAACTCCGATACATATGGCCAGCAAGGTAGCCAGGTGAGAATGCAGGCCCAATCCGACAACGGTACCATAACTCATCTTTACGGCGACGCCCATGGCAACGGTGATAAACGTTAATTTTATCAGCCGCCCGGTTTCATAGCGAACTCCTGTATAGCGGTTCAAAAAGAAAAGGTTCAGAGTTGAGCCAATTCCAAAAGCCAATACGGTACCGATGGCTGCCCCTCTTATATTTAACATGGGAATACTAGTCAGACTGTAATTGAAAATTACCTTGAGAAGACCGGTTACCAACAGGCTGCGCATAGCTATTTCAGGCCGGCCGATCCCCTGCAGACCGGCACTGGATAATTGGAAAGCCGCCAGCACTATAGTGGAAAAGGCCAGTATCTCCAGCGGAATACCCGCCTCCGGAGCAGCATACAGAAGGTCGCAGATCTGTACGGCTAATACATACAAGCCGGCGGCACAGGGCAACGATATAAGCATTCCCGCCCTGATGCCGGAGTTTATACGGTCATTTAAACTCTGCTGATTCCGGTTGGCCAGCGCTTCAGAAACTGCCGGAACCAGACTGGTAGCTATGGATATCGTAAAAATGGTGGGCAAACTGATTAGAACTGCGGCCATACCGGACAATTGACCATAGAGGGCGGTTGCCTGCGAAGTTGTATAATTTATGGACATGAGACGTCCCGGTACGATGATCGCATCCAATACTTGCACCAGCGGCAAGACGACTGCTCCAAATGATACCGGAACCGCCAGACGGATGAATTCGGAGGCAAGATCCCGCGAACGTTCAGGGCTGTATAATAATTTCTCGCTGCTTTTTTGCTTCTGGAAGTACCAGAAGAAAACAATAAGCACTACCAGCCCGGCTACCCCTCCGACTACCGCACCGAAAGTAGCCCCGGCAGCAGAATATTCTATTCCCCGCGGAAAAAGCAGATAGGCCATAATCAGTACCGCTGTCACCCGGAACAGCTGTTCAACCACCTGGGAAACAGCAGTCGGTATCATCCATTGATGTCCTTGGAAATAACCACGAAATACTGACATCAGCCCGGCAAAAAAAACCGCCGGGGCTACAGCCCAGATAGCATAGTAAGCACGAGGTTCCCGCAATACTTTGACGGCTAGAAACTGTGCCGATTGCATGATCAGCAGAGTCAAAACCAGACCCAAAGCAAACAGTATCATAAGAGAAACCCTGAAGATTCTGCGGCTGTCGCCATTAAAACCCTCAGTTTCCCGTCTGGATACCAGCACGGAGATGGCTACCGGTACACCCGCCGTTGCCAGTGAAAGGATGGTGGTATAAATAGGATAGGCCATCTGATACAGACCCATTCCCTCGCCCCCCAGTAAACGTGCCAGGGGGATACGGTAAAGGGCACCCAGGATTTTACTGATGGCCCCGGCTATACTTAATATCAAGGCCCCTTTCAGGAAGTTCCCTTTTTTATCCATTGTAACCTCCCCAGGATTTAATGGAAGCGATCCCCAATCTCCTCTTTTAAAATCTTTGCTTAAGATATTCCAGATTAAGCCTTAAGTCAAGCTGATTATCGTTTTCCTCAGGAAAAAAGCGGCCTCAGTCAGGCCGCTTTTCTTGCAAAATACTTATCTACTGCTCCATTTGCTTGGCCAGGAATCCGGCTGCGGTTTCAGCCAGTTTTATTTCCAATTCGCCCAGCTTGATGCCAGGGTCTTTGGAAACGATCAATACCGCCCCGATTGGGTCACCCTGGGTTATAATGGGGGCAACTACTTGAGATTTTATAGTATATTCCCGGTCATCCATTTGAATGACCTGTAAATTTTCGTCATTTGCGTTTTCCAGACCATTCATTATGATCGTGTTGCGCTCTTCCAGTGATTTTTCCAATAGCCTGCCTATAGGTTTACTTAAAAACTCACGTTTGTTGCCACCTGCTACGGCTATAATCACATCGCGGTCAGCTATCATCGAAATATGACCAACGGTTTCGTATAGTGATTCGGCATATTCTTTGGCAAAATCACCTAATTCACCTATTGGAGAATATTTCTTTAAAATAACTTCACCCTCACGATCAACAAAAATTTCTAGAGGGTCGCCTTCACGTATACGCAACGTCCTTCTTATTTCTTTGGGGATTACAACTCTTCCCAGATCGTCTATACGGCGAACAATACCTGTTGCTTTCATTTACAACTATCCCTCCTTTTTTCAATATTTGAAAATGTAGTTTCATTCTCAGTGATAGTATATAACTCAAAATCCCCTTTTATTCACTTTTTACCAGAGAGCTTGCAAAAAATTAATTTTACGTCTTTTAGCCAGCTCAACGGATTATTTATGCAGACTTTTGGTCATAATAACCAGAATAAATTTAAAAGGCGGCTAAATATGTGAATAAAATAACGGATTGGCAGCTTTATTGTATATTAATACTACTTACTATGCCGGTAGCGCTTTTGGAGCAGCCGCATAGACTGATACAAATTGCCTGTAATAATGCCTGGCTTACATTTATCCCGGTTTTTTTAACTGGTGCCGGATTAGTAAAAATATATGATCTGATTATTAAAAAAAGCCGGGAGCCTTTTCCCGTTTTGCTGGACGAGCATCTGGGGAGAATTATTGGCAGGATTCTGGGTTCTATTTATATTTTTATTTTCTTGCTAACCTGTGCTTTTAATCTGCGGCTCTTTCTGGAATTTATGAAAATGATGGTTATGCCTTTGACTCCATTGAGTATATTTATCGGCGCAATTCTTTTGGTGGGATTTATTGTAATCAAGACCGGCCTGGCAGGTGTCGCCCGTAGCAGTGAGTATTTAGCCCTTTGGTTAATGGTATTTATACTGCTTGTTTTGATTCCTTTGATCGGTAATTTTCATCTCGAACGTATCTACCCTATAGGTTACATTAATTTTAAAAATTACAGCCAGGGAGTATTTGCCGCAACCCTGATCCTGGGGAAAATGATGCCCATTTTGACGCTGGCCTTTTTTTTGGCTGACAAGAAAAAAGCAACCGGGGTCATGTTTAAAGTTCTCCTTACCTATGTTTCGCTGCTGGCTTTTACAGCCTTTGCCATAATTGTGATCCTGGGCACCTATCCTGCTCTTAATTATGTATTTCCTACCTTCAATATGATCAGATTGGTTCAAATCGGAAATTTTCTTCAGAATTTGGATATTGTTTTTGTGGCTATACTGATACAGGGTATTTTGGGAGCCGTCCTGATCTCCTGGTGGATGGCCTGTTTTACGACCCAAAAGGTTTTTAGTCTGAAGGATCACCGTTTTATAGCCGCCCCCACCACTTTGATTATTGGCGTACTGGCTTTGATCATCTGCCGTAATAATCTGGAAGTAGTTATCTGGAGTCTTGATATCATGCCATTGGTTTTTATGTTGTTTTTTATTATAATTCCCCTTCTCATTTGCATTATTTGTTTATTCAAGCCTGATATCTCTGCCCTCGAACCTGCTGATTCTAAGGAAATATTGCATAGCCAGGAAGCCGTTGGCTAAAACTAGTTAACAGCCAGTTAGTAATTTTTATCATATGCTCAATATTTTATGGAGGGTTAAGCGTGCGCTATATCAGCAATAAAGAAAGCCCGGCCCAAAAACCTTCTCCAGAAAATCTGATAAATATGACGCTGTCAACTGATATACAGGACAATCTGGACCGCATGCGAACCTTGCTTAATTCATGCTCTGACGCAGTTGTAAGGGAATTTAGCTTCGGTAATCCGGCGGTGCGCGCCTGCCTTTTTTACTTTGACGGATTGGTCGATAAAAGGCAGATCGAAACAAATTTGCTCAAGCCTCTGCTCCTGGAACTGAACATGATGCAAAATGATAATGCTCTGTATTTAGATGCCAATGGGGATCTGCTTAACAAAGTGCAGAATAAGATATTAAGTCTGGCTGATATTAAACGACTTAACAGCCTGCAGGAGGTCTGTCACCAAATAACGTCAGGGGATACGGTGCTATTAATTGACGGCTGTGCTGAAGGTTTGGCGGCGGGAACGCGTTCCTGGACAGGGCGGCCCATTCAGACTCCGGAAAATGAAGTAATCGTCTTTGGTCCTAAAGAGGGTTTTTGTGAGACACTGCGCTTCAATACTGCTATTTTGCGTAGAAGGCTCAAATCGACCCGCTTAAAAATTGATTCCCTGGCCCTGGGGAGAATCTCCAAAACGGATGTGGCAGTATGTTATATCGAAGGTATAGCTCCGCCGGAATTGGTTAAGGAAGTAACCGCACGTCTGAACAAGATAGATATAGATGCCATACTGGATACAGGATATCTGGCCGAGTTGATCGTCGATCATAAATGGACGATATTCACCCAAACCGAACATACCGAAAAACCTGACCGGGTATGCGGCCAGCTGCTGGAAGGAAAAGTCTGCATTATGGCCGACGGTACATCCATGGCGCTTATATTGCCCATATCATTCCCGGAATATATGATTTCTCCGGAAGATTATTACATCCATTTTATACCCGCATCATTATTTCGGATGCTGCGCTTTACTGCCTTTATCCTGGCGCTGTTAATGCCATCATTATATGTAGCCCTGATTTCTTTTCATCATGAAATGATCCCCACTCCTTTACTGCTGACGATTGCCGCCACCCGCCAGAATGTACCCTTTCCGGCATTTTTGGAGGCTTTGCTGCTGGAAGCCACGTTCGAATTGCTGCGTGAGGCTGGTTTGCGCCTGCCCCGGGCGGTTGGTCCGGCGGTAAGTATCGTGGGGGCTTTAATTATTGGCGACGCTGCGGTGCGGGCCGGACTGGTATCCACCCCGATGGTGGTAGTAATTGCCTTTACCGGTATTGCTTCTTTTGTTTCTCCTTCATATAATGCCGGAATAATTATCCGCATTACCCGCTTCGCCTTTCTCTTTGCTTCAGCCATGCTGGGTTTTTTAGGCATAATTATAGTCCTGCTGGTAATGATCGTAAGAATGGTATCTCTATCTTCCTTTGGTCTTCCCTATATGGCACCTATGGCTCCTTTAAGCTGGCGCCAAATGACTGATATTATCGTTCGCCGTCCCTGGTTTAAAAACATACAGCGCCCTTACTGGGAAGGAATGATGGATATTACACGCCAAAAGAGTGCTGCCGAAAAAGGAAGTCAGCAACAATGAAAAAATTTGTCGTTTTCCTGTTATTGGTTATTTTCTGCATTTCCGGCTGCGGAGAAATTGAATTGAATAACGCTGCCATACCGATTGCTTTTGGCATCGATTCAAAAGACAACCGGATCTTCGTTTCTGTACAAATTGCCAAGCCGGTCAGTCCCGGAACAAGTGCCGGTAATGCTCCTCAATTTTTTGTAATAACTGCCAGCGGCCAGACATTTTCCGAAGCCAGCCGCAATATCAGTTTGTTTTTTGCTTCGATACCGCTTTGGAGTCAAGTACAAGTTTCATTACTAAGCGATACGAAAGCCCAACAAGGGGTTGATGATCTGGTCGATCTCCTGGTCCGTAACCGCTTTGTCCGTAAAACCAATACCCTAGTCGTCACTAAAAATGCCACCCCCGAACAGATCCTTACTATAAATCCTTATCTTGAATCTTATACCGGTGTGGCCATCAGAAAACTACTGCAAAGCCAGGAAAAACAGCTCGGGATATACATCCACACAGATATCGAAGAATTCCTGCAAAAATTGTCTGCACCGGGTGTTGAACCCACGATACCGTTGATCACCATACAAAAAAATGGCCGCGAAAAACAACTCCTGCTGGACGGTACGGCAGTTTTTAAAGACACTAAAATGATCGGCAGTCTGAATGAAACGGAAAGCCGCGGTTACAGTTTAATAAATCCTAAAACAAAAACAATCGGTTTGTTCCTTATACCCTCACCCGTTGACCCGGAACATAAAGTTACTCTGGAGATTTCATACTCTCAAACCAAAGTCACTCCGGTTATTAATGGCCAAAACATCAAGATGAATATTGAAATCAATTTAGATGGCAATTTCTACGAACAGAGCGGAACAGAAAACTTGTTTACGCCGGAAATCTTCAAAATGATTGAAAACGGCGCGGAACAGGAATTAAAAAGACAGATGACATTGTCAATTAAAAAAGCAAAATCACTCAATAGTGATATCTTCGGATGGGGAAACCTGGTCTATCATAAAGATCCTGAAGTCTGGAAACAGGTTGAAGATGACTGGGATCAGCTTTTTCCGGAAATACCTTATGCAATAAAAGTTAATTTTGAATTGCGCCGCAGCTATTTAACCGATAAATCATTCATATTTCGTTGATATTTGAGACTTTTGCATAATTGATTATTTTTTAATTTGCCATGCCGCTTTAGAATGTCATCCTGAGCGTTAGAGAAGCTGCCCTGTGATCTTTAGGTCACATATGTAGTCCCCGTAGGGGGATCTACGGCACTTGACAGTTTGAAATGAAAATAGGGGATAAACAAGATGATTTGGATTTATATAGCCCTTTGCCTGCTGATTTTAATCATAGAGGTACCTGGTTTGATCAAACAGCAACATTATAGGGATTTATACGTATTTATGTTCCTGTTGGTTATTGGTTTCTTTATGGGGCTGGCCTTTTTCCTGAAATGGCCGCTCTTTGCACCGTTTGCAGCAATGACTTCTTACTTTGGGATTTAGTTTTTAAGAGGAGGATCGTATGGTTAAAAAACACCTGATTCCTGTCCTGGTTATTTTGCTATGGAGCAGCGCTGGTTGCTGGGATTTACAGGAAATAAACGATAAAGCCGTTACCACTTCCATTGGCATCGATCTGGAAGAAAATAATAAAGTGCGTTTCTCCAGTTTATATATTTCACCGTCTATACCGGGAGGAGAAACCGGAGCTGCCCAAACCAAACCGACTTTAACCACAGCCAGCGATTACAGTGTAGCCATGGCTGCCCGCAAGATGATGTTGTCATTATCAAAAGTACCTGAATTTGCACATATCCGCAGTCTGATTCTGGGAGACAACCTGGTCAGCAACAACCTTACCCTGAGTGTAGATTTTTTACTTCGCAATCGAAATATTTCGGAGGTAGCGAACCTGCTGATCAGTGTCGGCAGCCGTCCCGAAGAAATTTTAGCTTTAATAAATAGCACTGACAGGGCTTTACAACAATTGATAGCAGTAAACGAGTTTGAGGCAGGTATTTATATTCCGGTAACGCTCGTTGATTTCACCTATAAACTGCTCACTCCCGGAATCGAACCAACCATACCGCAAATAATGATCCAGGAAACAAAATCAATAAATAAATCCTCCTCCAGTCAGGATCAGACTGAAAACCCCTCCGGTGAAAGCAAAAGGCTGGTATTACATGGCACAGCAGTTTTTAAAAAGGATAAAAAAATCGGGGTTTTAAATGAATATGAAAGCCGCGGGTTAAGATGGCTGAACTCAAATAAAAAAACCGGTGGAATAATATTAATACAATCCCCGTTAAATCCCAAGGAATATACAGCGTTGGAAATCCTGCATTTTATGAGCGAGACCCGACCCCAGGTAAATGGCAAGCAAATAAAAATGCAAATCAGCATTAAAACCCGTCTGGCACTATATGAAAATACCAGTATTGTTAATAATATTTCAAAAGATACGCTGAAAAAAATGGAGCAAGCTGCGAATCAGGAAATCTCCCGGCAGATAATAAGTTGTATTCATAAATCACAAAGTCTTAACAGTGATGTGCTGGGATGGGGCCTCTTATTGCTGCAGTACCAGCCTGATACCTGGAAGCAGGTAAAAGGAGATTGGAATCATTTGTTTCCTCTGGTTGAGTATGATTTACAAGCAGAAACCAGCATTATCCATACGTATTTAAGTAAATAGACTTTTTCACAAAAGGCAGGTGAGACGATTGCCGCCCCGACTGATATATTCATTGCTGCTGTTTACAGCTCTGTTTGTCCTGCTGGAGGTCAGACCGCTCTTCAGGGCCAGGAACTTCAAGGAGTTGGCTGTGGCCGGCCTGATAATGGCGCTGGCCTTGGCCTATGGCATAGATTATATGACGGAGTCGCAGCTTCTGCCCAATCCAAATCTTTTAATCACCTGGTTTAAACCTGTTTCAGAATCATTTGATAAGTTTTTTTGGGTTACAGGTTAAAATACGGAGGTTTATAAAAATGGAAAAGAAATATTTATCCATCCAGCAACAAGTTTTAATGGTTTTTTTGCTGATGTTCGGCAGTTCGCTGGTTTTTCTCACCGGCAAGGCAGCGTCCCAAAATGCCTGGTTTTCTGCATTAATGGGATCATTTTTTGGCTTGTACGTTCTCTATGCAATTATTAAGATCCATGAACTGTTTCCCGGACAAAGGATCACTCAGATCAGTACTGCGGTGCTGGGCAGGATTCCGGGAACTGTTTTAAACTGTTTGTTTTTATGGAGTATATTCGCCATCCTTTGTACTTTTCTTTTTGATATCATCATGATTTTGGAAATCATATACCCCCTGCTGCCCAGAGTCATATTGTTTCCCTTGCTGATTCTTACCTGCTGCTATTTTCTTTATAAAGGGATAACTGTTCTGGGACGCCTGGGTGAGATCATTATTGTTCCAACTATAATCATAACTGCAGTGGGTCTTTTGTTATCACTACCGCATGTTGACCTGGCCAATTTAAAACCTTTCGGGGAAAACTGGAGGTCAATAGCTGCCGGCACCTTATATGCGGCCGATTGGCCTTTCAATGAAGTTATTATTTTCGGCCTTTTTTTGCCGATGGTATCCGGTCTCAAATCGAACAAAGCCCTTGTTTACTTTTGGTATTGTGGCGGAGTAATATTACTTACCCTGATTGATATTAATATTATCGCCGTATTAGGGAAGGATCTGGCCTACCTTTCTCTTTTCCCTCTTTTTGAGACTTCACGGGCAATTGGAATGGAGAATTTTCAGCGTATGGAGCTATTATTCTTCGTAATCTGGTTTATTACCGGTATGTATACCATGCTGATTTTTTATCAAGGGCTTACCTTTATTGTTCAGGATCTCTTCACCTTGAAAAACTATAGGGCTTTAATATTACCGCTGGGACTATGTATAGTGGTTTTCACCCTTTATATGTTTCCCAATACGGTCGAATACAGCTTATTGGGCTTTAAGTATCTTGAGGTTTATACTTTTCCGGTCAACCTTCTTTATCCAACCATCATCCTTTGCGCCGCCAAATACCAGCAAAAACGTCAGCCGCAAAACCCTTCCAAAATAAATCCCCTGCAGCACACCGCTTTATGATACAAAATTCGGCGGCCGGCTTGCTTTGGTACGTCTGCCACTGCCTCATTCCTCAGCGACCGTAACAGTATTTTGATATGCCATAACCTGCTGGTTTTGATTATGAAAACATTTATGTGATATTATTTTCTTAAAGATTCTATTTCATTTTCATAAATTCTTCATAATTATTGGTTATTATAATTTAAAGCTCATCCTATTCCGGTAGCAGCTTATGATTTAATTTTTATGTGAAAGGAGCAAGTGAACGATGCGCAAGTTTAGTAAAACAATTATTTTGCTGCTGGTTGCATTTCTGTTGGGCGGAGCCTTTATTGCCCACCAGCAGGGTACTACCTTATGGGCGGCAATAACAGATAATAAGCCGCAAACAGCAGCACCTCAGCTGGAAAAGACAACCACCGCTGCTTTGACTATACCCGGTGAAGCCATGAGCATAGCCGATATGGTTGAATCAGCCAGCCCGGCAGTGGTCAATATCAAAACTTCGGTAAAAGTTAATGCCGTCTTTGACAATCCCTATTTTAATGATCCTTTTTTCCGTAGTTTTTTCGGCAATCAATCCTTTAATACCATCCCCCAATATAAAACCGGTATCGGGACAGGTTTCCTCATTACCGCGAACGGTTATATTCTTACCAACCAACACGTAATTGAAGATGCCTCCTCAATTACGGTGCAGCTAAACGGTAAATCTAAAGAAATTCCCGCTCAGCTGATCGGCTCGGATCGTGAACTCGACCTGGCGGTGTTGAAAATAAGCGGCAGTAATTACCCGGTTCTGCCTTTGGGTAATTCTGACAAGATGCGAGTGGGTGAATGGGTGGTAGCCATTGGTCAGCCTTATGGTCTTGATCATACTGTAACCACCGGAGTTATTTCTGCCAAAGGCCGTCCTATAACCATCGAGGATCGCAATTATAAGAACCTGATTCAAACTGACGCGGCTATCAATCCAGGCAATTCCGGCGGACCTCTGTTGAACCTGAACGGTGAAGTTATCGCCATAAACACGGCAGTAAATGCGCAAGCCCAGGGAATAGGCTTTGCCATTCCCATCAATACCGTCAATGAAGTATTAAAGGACTTAATCAGCGGCAATAAAATCGTAAGACCGTATTTGGGAATCCGCATGAACGATTTGAATGATCGGCTCCGTTCTGAACTGGGGGTGGGAAACTCCATCCAGGGAGCGGTAGTAGTTGAAGTAGTGAACGGTACCCCTGCAGCTTCGGCAGGATTGACCAGCAACGATATCATTACTTCCCTTAACGGTACCAAGGTTGAATCAGCCAGTGACCTGCAGGATCTGATTGCAAAACATAAGGTCGGTGAAAAGATAACTCTTAATGTCATTCGTTCCGGTAAACAAATAACCGTCTACGCAACTTTGCAAGCCAAACCAAATGCATAATCAAAGTTAATATCAACACAGATCGAGCAAAAAAGGTTTAGAGCAAGGCAATCGGGAAGCCCGCAATTGAGGCGTACATGAGGTACGTCGATTGAACGGGCTTCCCGCATTAACGCAGCTATAAGCCTTTTTTGACGATCTCAAAACAGGGGATGGTTCCCCTGTTTTTTTATCATATCAATTCAAGCATTTCCTGCAAAGCAGCCAGTGAGCTGCTTTTTTCTGTTTGTATGTGCACCGTGTAGGGATTTATCTTTTTTAGTCCTGGTATCTTTATATCTGCATCCAGAGTCTTGTTGAGCACGATTTCTATTTTATCACCTTTACGATGCAGAGATTTTATTTCCTTATCCCGGGCTTTGATGCGCAGCCCTGCTATTTGCAGGAAATTTTCCACCGCCGGCGGCAATCTGCCAAAGCGATCCACAATCTCATTGCGGATATCATCAACTTCCTCCGTTGTACCAGCCAGCAGCAACTGCCGGTAGATGCGCATCTTGGTACCGGAATCGGGTATGTAACTGTCAGGAATGTAATAATCAACATCAATATCCAGCTGGGGATTGATCGTTTCCGATGGAACGACTCCTCGCAGCTTGGCCGTTTCCTGTTCCAAAAGGCGGCAATAGAGATCAAATCCTACCGCATAAATATAGCCATGCTGTTCGGCTCCCAGTATATTTCCTGCTCCCCGGATTTCAAGGTCACGCAGGGCTATTTTCATCCCTGCTCCCAGTTCATTGAATTCCCGGATAGCGTTTAATCGCTTTTGGGCCGTCTCAGTTACCGCCTTGTCCGGACGATAGGTAAGGTAAGCATAGGCTACCCGGTCAGAACGGCCAACCCTTCCACGCAGCTGATATAGCTGCGCCATACCCATATGGTCAGCCATGTCCACAATGATCGTATTGACGTTGGGCATATCCAAACCGGATTCAATAATGGCAGTACATAAAAACAGGTCAAACTTGCCGGCAACAAATTCCGTTATCGTTTGCGCCAATTCTTCTTCGGGCATACGTCCATGACCTACGGCAATGCGAACCTGCGGCAGGAGTTTTTCCAATTCTGCTTTGACCCGCTGGATATCCTGAATACGGTTGTGAACAAAAAAGGTCTGTCCCCCACGGGCTATTTCTGCCATTACAGCTTCCCTGACGATTTCTTCGTTATACTCCATAACATAGGTGGTGATCGGATAGCGCTGGGGCGGGGGGGTTTCAATCACACTTAAATCCCTGAGGCCGGTAAGTCCCATATGCAGGCTACGGGGAATCGGCGTAGCGGAAAGGCTGAGGACATCCACCTGTGCTTTTAAGGCCTTTATTTTTTCCTTCTGGGCAACTCCAAAACGATGTTCTTCATCAATAACCAACAATCCCAGATTCATAAATTTTACATCTTTGGAGAGCAATCTATGGGTAGCAATAACAATATCCACCAATCCTTGATTGATGGCCTGCACAATTTTCTTTTGCTGTCCGGGGGTACGGAAACGACTTAGTACTTCAATATTAGCCGGATAGTTTTGAAAACGCTGGGTAAAAGTTTGATAATGCTGTTCGGCCAGCAACGTTGTCGGAACCAGAATGGCAACCTGTTTCCCGTCCATAACCGCCTTAAAAGCGGCCCGCATGGCCACCTCGGTTTTTCCATAGCCAACATCTCCGCAAATAATCCGATCCATCGGTTTACGTGCTTCCATATCTTTTTTGGCAGCCTGGATGGCTTTGAGCTGATCAGGCGTTTCCTGATAGGGAAAATCATCCTCAAATTGTCTTTGCCAGGGGGTATCAGGGGAAAAGGCAAAACCTTCCATGCTTTCCCGGGTGGCATAAAGATGCAATAAGTCCTCAGCCATGTCCTGAATGGAATCAGCCACCCGTTTGCGGGTTCGTTCCCATTCTGTTCCACCCAGTTTACTCAAACGCGGACTCTTGTCCTCGGAGCTGGAATATCGAAACAACAGCTCCAATTTGTCTATGGGCAAATAGAGTTTGTCGGTACCGGCATATTGCAGCAGAAGGTACTCCCGAATTACACCATCATTTTGAACCTGGGTAACACCACGATAAATGCCGATGCCATAGTTTTCGTGTACAACATAGTCTCCCAGTTTCAAGTCTTCGATCAGCAGCCTCTGTTCCGCCGGTTTTCTGTTTTTTCGGCCGGGGACAGCTTTCTTAGGCCACAAATCCCGCTCGGCAATCAGGGCCATGCCCATATCAGGACTTAAAAATCCGTGTTCATAAGGCTGGGCAGTAAATTTAACCGCGCTGATATGATGATCGGACAATTGTCCGGTCAGCTCTTCCTGCAGCTTTTTATTCTTTATCGCCAGTATGACCTCATAATCACGGGCCAGCCATTCCTGCAAACGCTGATACAAACTTTCCATACGGTTATGGAAGGTTTCCATTTCCCGCTGGGCAATATGTTTATAAAATCCGACTTTGACCTGGGGAATATTACCGGCAAAAAATGAATGATATATAATCACCGGCCCGCCGAGGGCGCTGCGTATATCATCCGCGGTCAACAGCTGCAAAGCAACTATACTCTTGTCCTCTTTGCGGGCTTCGGCCAAGTGATCCCGGTAACGTTTGCTCTGTTTTTCCAGAGCACTATAAAAATCCCGGGGTTCGTCAAAAAATATCAAACTGCGGGGAGGCAAATAATCCAACAAACTGGCTGCAGATGAGGCATTTTCAATCTCGTCGCAGGGATGGATCATCACCTGCTGTACCGTTTGGGTAGAACGCTGGCTATTAAGGTCGAAATGTTTGATTACATCGATTGTATCGCCAAAAAAATCGATTCGACAGGGCTGCCGGTCTCCGACCGGGTAAACATCAACCAATCCACCGCGGGCCGCCAGCTGGCCGGGGCGGGTGACGGTATCAACCCGTTCATACCCGGCAGCGACTAAAAGCGTGAGCAGCTGCCCGATGGCGATATCCTGGCCGGTTTCCAGCGTCAGCGTGTGCTGCTGCATTTCCCGGGCAGACATGATCTGGTATAAAATTCCTCCCGGAGTGGTAATAATCACTGCTTGTCGCTGAGGATGCAGGAGTAATTCCTGTAAGGTAAGGATCCGCTGCACTTCGCTTAAGGAGGAGTTTTCTTTCATGAAAATAAAATCGCGTTCCAGGAAAAGAAATACTTTATTTTCTCCCATTAATAGTTTTAAATCACCGGCCAAATCATATGCTTTTTCTTCCGAGGATACCATGCACAGCAGCTTGCCCCGCCGTTTATCGGCCAGCTGGTGTAGAAAATAGGTGCGGGCAGACCCGTCCAGGCCGCTTAAAAGAATGTCTTCACCGGCTCCGATGGTTTTTTTTATATGCTCCCAGAGTTCCTGTTTCAATCCTCCTGTTCCTCCCCTTAAGCATGAATGATCTATGAATGATCATTAAATAAATGTATTTTATAAAAAACAATCTATTTTATGACAAACCTATAAAGTGGACACCGTTAAAAATGGCCTCCACTCTATGGAAATATTAATTTGGTTGACAAGTCTTAATTATAAAACGATTGGGAATGAAGCGCCGGCACCTCCTGCAAGCCCATCTCCAGCGCGCATTCATTACAAATTCCCCGGATCTCTGCCCTGCCTGGAGCGCTGCCGTTTTCTTCAATGCTAAAGACTTCTTCGCAGCACTCACAAATATAATATAGTTTCATTATTTTGAACTCCTTCGCCGGTTTTTTATTATCTTCCCAGACGAAAGGATAATTTATACATTTCTGCTTTAATTATATGCGTTCATGGCCGCAGCTATTCCCTGCTTTACCCATATTTCCAGGGCGTCGGCAGCACTCCTGACTGTATTTTGGAATATTTCCTTTTCATCCCGGTTGAATCTCCCCAGTACCCAGTTAACTGCTTCCCCCTTTTCGGGGCGTCCAATACCAACCCGGATGCGAGCAAATTCCTTACTGGCCAATCGCTCACTGATGGAAGCCATGCCCTTGTGGCCTCCGCTTCCTCCAAAAGCACGAATGCGCAGACTGCCCGCGGGCAGATCCATATCATCAAAAACCACTATAAGCTCTTCCAGTGAAAGCTTGTACCAATGCAGCAAAGGCTGTACGGCTCTTCCACTCAGATTCATATATGTAAGCGGCTTAACCAGCAAAATCTTTTCGCTGTTTATTCTGATATGGCCGATTATGGCATCAAAGCGGCTTTCCTGTTTTTCCACCTGATAGCGGGAAGCCAGTTCTTCCAAAACCATAAAGCCTATGTTGTGACGGGTGTCTTTATAATCTTTGCCGGGATTGCCCAGACCCACGATCATTTTCATTTTATTTACCTCTGGTTATCTGCAAATTATTATTAGTATAACCTGAACCAGGCCGCGAAAAAAGTCTGTAATAGTACTTAAGTCTGTTGTTGCTGCGACAGCAGATAAAAAGTTTTTGAACTTTTAGTTTTGAACTTTTATAAAAAAACTGCTCAATCAACATACCTGAGTACGTTTCTTACGCAGCTTTTTTACGAAAACAATAATCTTATATTGGGTTGGTACAATCCGGTTTAGGCTTCAAACAGTTTACTGACCGAGAGATCCTCATGAATTCTGAGAATAGCTTCACCCACTAACGGGGCTACCGAGAGAATCTTTACTTTGGGCAGCAACTGTTCTTTTTTTATGGGTATGGTATTGGTTACAATTACTTCTTTGATCGGAGCCTTTTCCAATCTTTCCATCGCCGGGCCGGAGAACACCGGATGGGTGCAACAGGCATAAACATCCTTGGCCCCTTTGTCCATCATCACTTCAGCCGCTGTACATATAGTACCGGCGGTATCGATAATATCATCAATAATGATGACCGATTTGCCGTCAACATCACCAATTACGTTCATTACCTCGGAAACATTGGGAGCAGGACGGCGTTTGTCGATGATTGCCAATGGTGCTGTCAGTTTGGCTGCCAGGTCACGGGCGCGGGTAACGCCCCCCACATCCGGGGAAAGAATCACGGCATCATTGGACAGGCCTTTGCGTTTAAGATATTCGGCTATCGTCGGTACCCCGGGCAAATGATCTACGGGTATATCGAAAAATCCCTGAATCTGAGTAGCATGCAAATCCACCGCTACTACCCGCTGGGCTCCTGCTTCAACAATCAGATTGGCTACCAGTTTGGCAGTTATGGGATCACGGGCACGGCTTTTACGATCCTGGCGGGCGTAGCCATAATAAGGAATAACCGCATTTATGCGCGACGCTGAGGCACGCCTGAAAGCATCTATCATAATTAATAATTCCATAAGGTTTTCATTGCCGGGGGAACTGGTCGGCTGAACTACAAATACATCGACACCCCTTACACTTTCGTCAATTGCTACATTGATTTCTCCGTCAGAAAAGTGACTGACCGTCGCATCTCCCACCGGTATCTCCAGATAAGATGCAATTTCTTTAGCCAGACAGGGATTGGCGTTGCCGGTAAATAGTTTCATCCTCCACCTGGATGCTTTCATATTCCTTATACCTCCCACTTATATTATCCTAGGTTCTTTCTTTTTTCCTGGAATAATCCTCAATATGCTTTTGGCTGGCCCGTTCAACCGCCAGCGAATCTGCCGGAACATCCCTGGTAATCGTTGATCCGGCACCGGTTACGGCATTTTTACCTATTCTTACCGGGGCAACCAGGTTGGTATTGCTGCCGATAAATACACCGTCTTCAAGAATCGTTATCCATTTATTTTTGCCGTCATAGTTGCAGGTAATGGTTCCTGCACCCACATTAACATCATTGCCCAGTTCAGCATCACCTACATAACTTAAATGCGGTACTTTGCTTCCTGAGCCGATGATGGACTTCTTTATTTCCACAAAGTCCCCCACCTTGACGCCCCGGTGCAAAACTGCTCCCGGACGCAGATAGGCAAAGGGGCCTATATTACATTCATCACCTATCTCAGCTTCTTTAATTCTTGAATTTTCAATAATAACATGATCACCGACAAGCGAATCATTTAGATACGAGCTTGGCCCGATCAGGCAGGATTCTCCTATTATGCTTTGCCCTTCAATAATCGTGAAAGGATAAATTATGGTATCCATGCCAATTTTGACTTCACTGTCAATAAAAGTTGTTTCCGGATCAATTATGGTTACTCCCGCCATCATTAATTCAAAGTTTTTGCGCTGACGCATAATTTTTTCAGCCCGGGCCAGTTGTTCCCGATTATTGATCCCATAGATGTCATCCCTAGCTTCAGTAAGAAATACTTCCACTTTTTGACCATTATTCTTTATGATTTCCAGAATGTCGGTCAGGTAATATTCTCCCTGAGCATTACTGGCCCCCAGCTTTTGCAGTGTAGCAAAGGCTTCTTTGACCTGCAGGCAATACATACCGGAATTGATTTCAAAAATCCTCTTTTCTTCAGGACTGGCATCTTTTTCTTCCACAATACGCGCAAGCTGACCACTTTCTTCACGAACAATCCGGCCATAACCATAAGGCTCATCAATAATTGTGGATAGAACGGTTGCCACCGCCTGAGTGTTGCGATGATGGGCAATTAGCTGCTGCAGTGTTTTAGCTTGCAGGAGGGGCGTATCACCGGCCACGACCAATACCATATCGTCATGTTCAACCTGACTGGATGCCTGCAGAAGGGCATGTCCGGTACCCAATTGTTCGGCCTGAACCGCATAATTAATTTCCTGCCCGGCAAATATATCTTTGATCAGTTCCGACTGCTGCCCGACCACCAGGGTGATTTTGTCAATGCCGGCTTGGCTGACCGCATTTACAACATGTTTAATCATGGGGACTCCTGCTACCCGGTGGATTACCTTGGGAATATGTGAGCGCATCCGTACACCCTTGCCGGCCGCCAGAATAACCGCTGAACAAACCATTGTTCTTCCTCCCTGAAAGTACATTTGTTTTCTTCTACAACTTTGTTAGACTCCATTCTGCTTTGAATGGGTTAACCCCTGCTCAGCTTGCTGGTCTTGCTCTGACTATATTTCAAAAGCGAAAGTATTTGCTTATAGCATGAAACTTTTCTATGAATTTGGGTGCTATTCTTTCATGTTTACTTTACAGAGCCAGAATTAAGCTAAAAATAGGAACCAAATTGGTTTTGGGTAATCTCCGCCGCCGTAATTGGTACCCAATATAATTATCTGCCCTTTATTAAATACTACTGTATTATACATGTAATTGTAAAAACTAAAAAGTATTTTGCCGGGTGGTTTGGATTTATGATTAAAACTTAGAAAAACTGTAAAAACCAGCCTGACAAGGCTGGTTGTTTATTTGGCAAAACAGATGGAACCAAGTTTTTCCTGAGCCAGTTCCAAGTCGCTTGGCTTATCCACATCTACGCCGATTTCTGCATAAGGCGATATAATCCCTTTGCCTTTTATGCCAAGAACTTTATAGAACCTCTTTTCAACCATATTAATACTGAGCCGGCCAAAAATATATTTTAAAACCAGAGAAAAACCAAAAAGCCCGGCCATGGCCAGGGGGTTTTTGCGCCTCTCCACTAGTTTTAATCCCATTTCCAAGCTTTTCTCGATTACCGCACTGCGGATCAAAAATAAATTACCACCGGTGACGGTGCCTTCCTGCAAGCGAACGTAGGTACGTTTAACCCCCGGGAATTTCTTTTCGTTTATTTCTTTACGCGTTACCGGATAATAAAAATCATCGTCGCTGGCTTCACATCGCTTGAGGAAATCTTCAATTGCTTCCACCGTAATAAAAGGAATATCAGTTGGCATAATCAATACTTTGGAGCTAATCCCTTTCTCTTCCAGAGCCTTGGCTGCATGGGCAAAACTCTCAATGGCATTTTGTCCTCCGTTTACATAAATAAGGCGCTCGTCCCGCGGTAATATTGCTTTTATAGCCTCAACGGGTCCGCTGATGACAATATTTTTTATTTGGGAAGATGACCGCAAAGTATGGTAAACGAAATATATCATCGGGTAGTTGCCTATTATTATCAGGGCCTCATTGTCGTAGGGGGCGATTTTTTTTAAATCATTGCTGCTTTCTCCGCCAGCCAGAATGATGGCATCGTATTGCATTTTTCTACCTCCATTATTCGCTTCCAAGACTATTTCCCTTTTTTAGTGAATCGATGAGGATATTTTCGGCATTTTCTATATGCTCCTGAGCTAGTTGTCTGGCCAGTTGTATATCTCTGGCCTGGATAGCCTCCAATATTTCCCGGTGTTCCTTAAGCGAATCCTCCTTGCGCCCGGGTACGGAAAGCGACGTTAATCTGAAACGTTGAATCTGTTCCCGAAGGTTGCTGATGATATTGCTCAGCCTTTCGTTGCGGCTGGCCATATACAAGGCTTCATGGAATTTTGTATCCACCTCAACCAATTTATCAATATCATTCAGAATGATGGCTTCGCTCTTTTCCACCAGCATACGTTCCATGGCTTCAAGTTCTTCCTCGGTAATCCTCTCGGCGGCAAGGGCCCCGGCCAATCCTTCCAGCGCAGCCCGAATTTCAAAAACATCAGCCACATCTTTCATGGAAAGGTCAGAAACATACGCTCCTTTGCGGGGAACCATAACGATAAATCCTTCCAGTTCCAGTTTGCGTAGAGCCTCCCGCACCGGCGTACGTGAAACCCCCAGTTCATCCGCCAGTTGTATCTCCATCAATCTTTCCCGGGGCTGCAGGGTGCCGTTTATGATTGCTTCCCTAATGGCTTCAAGTACCAATTCCCGCAATGGTTTGTAAGAATCCAGATTAACCGGTGAGAGACGCTTTTCACCCATGATTTTCACCCTTTCTATATGAAGATACGATAAATGATTCCGGGTATTGGTTGCGCATTTTCATAAAAGCCTCTTTAGCAGCCGTCTGATTAGCAAACAAACCAAAAACACTGGGACCACTGCCCGACATCAGCGTATTTAAAGCACCTGCAGTTAATAACTGTTGCTTAATGGCTGCTATTTCCGGATATTCTTCCAAACTTACGGTTTCCAATACATTGTTCATTTCTCGGGCTATATTTATCATATCATAATTGCCCCAGGCTGCAAGAAAAGCCGTAGTATCAGGTGATTTTAGAACTTTTTCCAAACGAAAAGCCTGATATATTTCCCGGGTGGAAATCTGGAAATCTGGTTTTACCAGTACCATATGAAGTTCCGGTCCTTCGCCCAGCGGGCTAAGAATCTCTCCCCGGCCATGCGCCAGAGCGGTTCCGCCCATAATGCAAAATGGCACATCCGAACCTATCAGAGCGCCAAGCTCAAGTAAAGAATTTAATTCCTGATGCAGTGCAAACAACTTGTTTATCCCTATTATTACCGCCGCTGCATCCGTGCTGCCCCCGGCCAGGCCTGCACCTACAGGTATATTTTTCTCTAAATAAATTTGTAGTCCTTCCCGCAGCGCAAATTTTTCATACATAAGCCGGGCTGCTTTATAGGCCAGATTTTCTTCATTATCAGGAATCTGGACACTGTTGCTGCTGAGCTTTATTCCGGCCCCGCCTTTTGTCAGGCAGATTCTGTCAACCAGATTAATCTGATGCATGACGGTTGCCAATTCATGATAACCGTCAGCTCGTTTGCCTAAAATATCCAGGGTTAAGTTCACTTTGGCAGGTGCCTCCAGGGAATAACATGGATTTTGCGAAAAACAATTCATTGTCGCGTACCATCCCTCAAATTATTTTTCCCATTATAGCGCTTTGCTGCATATTAGTTAATATGGTCAGCTATATTTTCACTGGCGGTCCATTATATATCAGCGCTTTGCCATTCAAAGAAAAAAGGAACAGCGGTAAAGCCATTCCGATTCGTTATATTCCCAGCCCAAGCCATATGAATTATTGATTGACCACATGCACACCCTGCGGAAGTAACTCCAAACATTTGAAGGTTACCTGCGCTTCCGGTACGCTCTGCAAACTCATGCCCCGGTCTCCGGAAGAAACCAGACACAAAGGCGGGAATAGTACACACCACCAGTTTTTGCCTGCCCCTTTTCCGATAACTACTCTAACCGCCTGATATTTACCGGCAGGAAATACCATGTTTCCGTAGGATTTAAGCGGAAACTCAAAATCTCCGATGTAAACTCTTACCGGATAATCGTATCCACGGGATTTTATTTTATTCTCGGCGATTTTTTTTATGCAGTCGCGGTTTTTTTGGGCCAGCATTCGCGCCTCATCAACATCGTTAACATCGGTAAATTCAGCTTGCATATACTGGACAATTTCATCCTTGACTTCTATTTTCAGCGCTTGGTCAGCCGGATCATCACTGTTGGCAATTACGTGCAGCCTGAGCACGGAATCCGATAATTTGCTTTCCCGGGCAGATGCAATATAAATCCCGGAGCTTATAAATAGTATCAGTACGGTTAAAGCGGCCAATTTTTTCAACATTACCCTATCCCCCTTTGTAATCAAATTATTGCCATATATCCTGTAATTTAAACCGTCACTGCCGGGCAGAAATGAGCCGAACATTGATTATAAACTTCTGTCAGCGAACTGTCACTTTTATGTCAAATCCTCTATACTGTTTACAAATAAGGCGGAAAATTTATTGCCAAGTGCATGTTCTTAACAATCATAGGAGAATGTTTATATGAATTATTTGAAGGTTAACGGCAGTTCACTGGCCTATAAAGCCAGATGGGCGGATAACGCTCAAGGAAGTATCTTGTTTGTTCATGGCAGCGGAGGGGATAGTCACATATGGGAAGAACAAATAAAACAACTCCCGTTTAATTTCAGCGGAGTTGCCATAGATTTGCCCGGACACGGAGCTTCTAATGGCCCTTTGCTTGATACAATTGAGGCCGGCGCCCGGTTTATAAATATGCTGCCTGACTTGCTGCATATGCCCCGCCCCATCTGGCTGGCAGGACATTCAATGGGTTCAGCCATGGCACTTACCGCTGCACTCAATTATCCGCAACAAACTGACGGTCTAATTCTGATCGGGTCGGGATCACGTTTACGTGTCATGCCGCAAATATTGGCAGCTCTGCAAACCGGTAAAATGAATCCTGAATTTTTGCGGATCGGATTTTCTTCTGCAACCCCGGCATCGGTTTGGGAAAAGGAAATTGCAGCGTTGCTAAAGGTTGGAACAAACATAATCTACAATGATTTCAAGGCCTGCGATCAATTCGATCGCAGCGCTGATATTGAACAGATTAAAATACCCACGCTTGTGATCGCAGGAGAAGACGATAAACTGACCCCGCTAAAATATTCGCAGTTTTTAGATGACCGTCTTGCGTCATCAAAATTGGTTGTCATTCCTCAGGCAGGACATTATGTAATGCTGGAAAAACCTGAGGAAGTAAGCCGGGCGATTGCTGACTTCGTTTCCTCGATAAAATATTTTTAAAAACCGAGCTTAGGAAGTGAGCAAGAGCTATTATAATATCGGTTTTAATTATGTCGCACAGACAAGAAGCCCGGGTATGAATTTATAAAAAACTCATACCCGGACTTTTTTACTGGTTAAAAATCCACATCGGTGATGGTGTCAATGTCCGGCAGATCTTACTCGCATAATCATTTTAAGATAATTGAGCTCATCCGACTAATGTTCCAATCCTGAAACCAGAGTATTAATTGACCCGCGGTAATGTACTGCTCTGCAAATGAACCAGCAGGTCTATGTTAATTTTATACCCAGCCTCTCATTTTCACCGCCTGGGCTACCCGGTTGATAGCAATAACATAAGCTGCATCACGCATGTAGAGCTTGTTTTTATCAGCCGTTTCCTTGGTGGCTCTATAAGCAGAGGTCATTTTTTGATCGAGCTTCTGCAGAACTTCATCTTTTTCCCAGTAGTAATTATTATTGCTTTGCACCTGTTCAAAATAACTGCAGGTTACCCCGCCGGCATTACACAGAAAATCGGGAACCAGGAAAACTCCTCTTTCTCTGATCACTTCATCAGCATCGGTATTGATGGGGCCATTAGCACCTTCAGCAATGAGTTTGACCTGTTTGCTGATCTTATTAACATTATCCAAGGTTATTTGATTTTCCAAAGCAGCTGGAATCAGAATATCAACATCCTGCTCAATCCAGGCTCCCTGAGGAAGAATTTCACAACCCATTTCAAGGGCTTTTTCTTTATTTATTGTCCCGAAGGAATCAACTATCGTTAGCAGGGCTTCTGCATTCAGCCCATCCAATTTACGGTACGTATAGGCCTTTTTATCATTATTATCCCAGCAGCAAACCGAAATAACTTTCCCGCCCAGTCTTTGGAACAATACGGCTGCATACTGAGCAACATTCCCAAAACCCTGAAAACTGGCAGTAGTTTCCTCCAGTTTAAGACCCAGATCTTTCAATGCCTCTCGTACAGTGTAAATTACACCGTATCCGGTCGCTTCAGTTCTTCCCAATGATCCCCCCATGCCTACCGGTTTGCCAGTAATAAACCCGGGATAGCGCCCGCCGTGAATCGTTTCAAATTCATCCAACATCCACAGCATATGTTTACTGTTGCTCATAACATCCGGAGCAGGAACGTCTATGACCGGTCCCACCACTTTGGCCAGCTGTCTTATCCAACCGCGGCATAATCTTTCCTGTTCGTTTTCGGTCATATTGCGCGGGTCACAGACGATTCCGCCCTTGCCCCCACCCAGAGGAATATCTACCACTGAACATTTCCAAGTCATCCACATGGACAGGGCACGAACCGTGTCGGCAGTTTCATGGGGATGAAAGCGAATTCCGCCTTTGGCCGGACCACGGGCATCATTATGCTGAATACGGTAGCCGTTAAAGATTTTTGTGCTGCCATCATCCATATGCACGGGTATGGTGAAATGGAATTCACGCATGGGCTGGCGCAGCAAAGCACAAGTTGCCTGATCAAGACCGATTATCCGGGCAACCCGATCAAATTGAGCCTGGGCATTTTCATAGGGATTGTAAGAACTGACTGTCATTGGTTTTCCTCCTCATTGAGTTATTATTAATTCATTAATTCATAAAAACAATTATATATGATCATATCCAGGATTTTATATATCTTTGTAATCAGTATTCTGTATACATATTATCTCTATTATCACGCAAAAAGATGGCAGGTTCAAATGAATGAACGAGCCATCTTTTATCAGACGGATGCAGAGCGGAAATTCCCCTCATTAAAATCAGCTTTTATTCTCACCCTGTTTAGCCAGGTATTCTCTGATAATCATTCTAACCAAAGCACTGCGAGAAATCTGATTGGCCTTGGCCAGCTCCTTAATTTCATTTACTTGCTTTCTAGTCAAATAAAAAGTTGCATGCTCAAATTGATCAGTTGCCATTTTTACCCCCTCCCCCGCCGGATAACTGGATATTGGGCGAAAAATTGTGCTTTGTGCTTATTATATGTTGGAAAACAAGTATCGGTTACTCCTTGAAAGGCAAATTTAAGGAAGGGATTAAATATAAGCATTATATTTATTAGTTTTCAATTTTAAATTTTTCTATATTACGTAACGGGATCAGAAGCATCAGCTCCTGATCCCGTCAGAGCGTCAAAAAAGGTGATTAGCTGCGTTATGCTCGCTCTGTTGATATTTATTCTGCATACATGGCATCGATTAAATCTTTGTATTTTTCCTTCACAACTTTACGTTTTACCTTCATGGTGGGGGTTATTTCACCGGTTTCCTGTGAAAACTCATGCTCCAGCAAGGTGAACTTTTTAATCCGTTCTACCTGGCCAAGATTCTGCTGACGCTTCTCAATAATATGTTCATAAAATTTTATTACTTGGGGGTTTTTGAGCAATTCTGCCCGATTGGCAAAGGTAATCCCTTCTTTAGACGCCCAGGCTTCAAGATTCTCATAAGAAGGAACAATCAGGGCGGAAACATATTTTTTCCCGTCGCCCACCACCGCAATATATTCAATAAAATGATCCTCCGCCATGAGGGTTTCAATCAATTGCGGAGCTATATTTTTGCCGCCGGAAGTAATGATGAGGTCTTTTAATCGGTCAGTAATATACAGATAGCCGTCTTCATCGAATCGGCCGATATCACCGGTTCTGAACCAACCATCCTCAGTGAACGCTTCCTTGGTTGCTTCAGGCTTTTTATAATATTCCTTGACCACGTTGGGGCCTTTGGCTTGAATTTCTCCGGTCTCGGGATCAATCCTGATATCTACCAAAGGTGCGGCAGGCCCGACCGAACCGAATTTAAAGCAATGGGGGCCATTCATAGTCAAAACCGGTGACGTCTCCGTTAGTCCGTAGCCTCCGGTAATTAACACTCCGCAATAGAAGAAAAACTTTTCAATTTCCTGGTTAAGGGGTGCACCGCCATAATTTAAATGATGAAAATTGGTGCCAAACAAGGCGCGGACTTTATGCAGCACCAGTTTATCAGCAATTTTCCTTTTTAAGGTAAGGAATGCCCCCGGTTGAATCCCGGCCAGAACCAGATCCCCATGCTGCTTGCCAATCTTTACCGACCAGTGGAAGAGTTTTTGTTTCAACGGCGAAGCGTCCCTGATTCCGGTATAGAGAGTGGAGTATATTTTCTCAAAAAGGCGCGGGGCAGCGTTCATTACGCTCGGATTGGATTCCGCTAGATATTGCAGAACCTCATTATGATCCTCGCAATAATATAGCTGCATGCCCATGGATAAAATACCTAAAGACCAGGATCCTTCCAGTACATGGGTCAGCGGCAGCATGCACAAAGATGTATTGCCTTCGACAAAGCAGTCCTTCTCAGTATATCGTCCTACCCCCCAGGCATTGTGCATCATGGTTTTGTGCGTATGCACGGCACCTTTCGGTTCGCCGGTCGTTCCGGAAGTATAAATAATCTCCGATACATCATCATAAGTGGCCTTTTTCATAATCTTTTCGATATCATTTTTTCGCGGCGCTTTCCTGCCCTCGGCAAGGAAATCATCCCAGATAATTACGCGTTTATCAGCGTGGATTTTGGTACCGCGGTGGAATACAACGATCTTTTCCAGGGTCGGACATTTGTCCAGCAACGGATAGGCTTTGTCATAATGAACCTGTCGGCCGACAAAAAGGACCTTGATCTCAGCATCGTTGATTATGTAGGCGGCTTCTTCTTCCGTATTGGTAGCATAAATTGGCACGACAACACATCTCATCAACTGCGCGCCCAGATCTGAAAGGTGCCATTCCGCCCGGTTGCCCGAGAAAATTCCGATCTTATCTTCTTCTTTGATACCGGCATTGAGTAATGCTGAAGCTACCGCAAACATGATCTCCGTCATCTGGTTCCAGGAAAAAGTTTCCCACTCACCGTACGGTTTGTGATGCATGGCCGGTAAGTCTTTATACTTTTTTGAAAAATTAACAACCATGACCGGAGTTGTCTGCCATTCATCAAGGTGCTTCTGAAAATCTTTTTCTAATTCGGACCGTTCTTTTTTATACTTTTCAGTGTAATTGATCCGAGGTGGTATTGCCTTCAACGTATCGTAAGCCATCTCCTACCTCCTAAAATTTTATAAATATTAATTAATATTATAGCACATCGTAAAATTACGGTTCGAATTAAATTATATTTTGTAATTTTTAATAATAATATTTATTATTTTATACCCTTAAATTAATTTCTATAATGTATCACGGCTTGTACCCAGTCAATCGTCAGATCAATCCATGTCTGCTGGCGGCAGTGATACAGGTTATTGCTTATCTATAACTGACGTTTTAATTCTTCAATATTTTCTCTCATGGCGCGGCGACCGGCACGAATTATTTTGGCAATGGCCGCGGTATCATTCAGGGATGTTCCTTGAACTCCGGGGTAAATGGTCATATCCGAATAAATCTCTTCTTCCATTTCAGATGTTTCATAGATTAATATGCTCAGCGTGCGGGAGATGATCTGTGGAATGCCTTTAACCTGTGAGTCATACATTTCCTGGCCCAGATTAACGCTTAATATATAATCTGCTCCCATTATCTTGGCTATTGAAGCCGGTACAATTTCCTTTAATCCTCCATCCACCACTTTTAATCCTGCAAAATCTTTCGGTATAAAGGTAACCGGGATGGAAACGCTGCATCGAACAGCTTCACTGATCAAGGCATCCTGGACGACAAGTACATCGCCACGCTCAATTTCCACATCCTGATTAGTAAAGATAATTTTCCTCCCGCTGTTAATATCACAGGCGATAATGGCCAGTGGCATATTGACCTCGGCCAGCCTTTTTCCCTCCGTCAGCTCATAAATCATTTTTTCCAGTTTATCTCCCAGAATAATTCCTTCCAGCGGCGCTTCATAAAAAGGACAAAGAAAACTTAACAGATATTTAAAAGTTCCGATCAGGTTGTAATCAATAAAATCCGATGGACTGAGCTTCATGGCTATGGATTGCATTTGATAAGGAGAAATTCCGCTGGCATATAAAGCTGCAATAATACTGCCTGCACTGGTGCCGGAAATATATTGAGGCTTCAGCCCGTTTTCCTGCATTACCTGAAGCACGCCAATATGGGCCATTCCCCTCAAGCCGCCTCCGCCTAAAGCCATCCCGATGCTTTTCATGCTCCTCACTCCCATTTGCCATCCAAAAAGCGGGTAATATTTTTAGCGCTCCTGCTGATCCGCTAAAGATTTTAAGTCCCCGGGGGCAACTGCTCCCACAGTTAAATTCAGCGATTGCATTTGGTAACCATATACCGGGATAACTGGCCTATGATACGGCGGTTATTGTTAATAAGTTCCTGCCAGAATTTTTTATATTCTTCCACCTCGGCTTGAGTGGCATAGAATTCAATTTTCTCCAGCATGTGTTGATGCATGGCTAATATTTCTTCGGTCTGAAAACGCATTTTATCTTTGTCAACCCGTGCAATACCAGCAGCCACATTTATCACCTCCATTTTTTCAAAAATAAATGCCCGGCAAATGAGCCGAGCATTTATTTGTTGGTTGACTATTCAACTTCAGGATCCAGTTCACCATAAACAATGACATCGTGCATCTTGCTAAGCTTATCGATAATATCAACATATACCACCAGGTGAATACACGTCCCCATCACGGGTTCCGGGCATTGTACTGTAGGCATGATGGAGAAACAGGGACTGTCCGGATCCTGGCAGCATCCTTTGATTTCATAATCAAAGGTCCAGTTATTCAGGATGATATCCGATTCGCTTACTTCGTTTCTGAATTCTTCAATCGTCAGCGGCGGGTCAAACTGGCATAAATCGATGGTCTGTTCATAAATGTTGCCGGGCAACGTAAAACAATGATATCTGCCATCGTCGAGAATTAAAAACAGAGTGATATCAAATTCGATAATAATCCTAACCCGGTTGAAATTTAGAATCTCATCGGCTCTTACTACCTTTACCTTAAAATCCTCAACCGCGCTTACGTAGTGGCCAACCGTATCTGTTAAAACCAACGGAATACATACGCAATCTTCCAATACTTTGACTTGCCTGGCAATGTATTTGGCTTTGACAACTTTTGCATACAAGTCCAGCCTGCAACCCTCAGGAAATTCACACTTAAGTTCTGACATCTGACTTTCCCCTCCTTTTTCTCTAATAATCTTCGACCTTTCGGTCTGTCGCAGAAATTTGTCAGGCTAAATTTCTACGATATATTATGAAAAAGAGGAGTAATGTGTGATTAATGTGATTACTATTCTTATACTAAAAAATTCTTTTTAATCAGGCATTGTTAATAAAGAATTCTTTGATCCTTCGGCCCATATTCTGACGGCGTTCTTCCAGCGAATGAAGGGGAATTATTTTGGAAGTTTCGTTTTTCTGGTCGTTGCGCTTGAATCCTTCAATTTCAGCGGCGGGTTTTTGTGGGGTGGCCCCCGCCTGCAACAGCTTAATCTGCCGCTTTAATTCGGCATTAATAGATTCAGCTTTTTGCAGGCTTTTTTTAAGATTGAGCAGATTCGTTTCATAAACCCTTAATTGCCGGCGCAGGTTTATATTTTCCGCTATCAAGGAGTCACTTCGTACTTGCTCAGATTGTACCAACATGACTGAAACCGGTTCCTCAATCGTCTCCGGCTGCAGTGTAACCATCTGTTCCCGTAGGGCCAGCAACTTAAAAGTTAAATAATATATGATAATAAGGTTTTGGCCCTGCATAATCATATCCCCGTAAAAATCTATTATCTCAGCAACATAACAAAGTTCTTGACCATTATCCAACTGCGGCAGGAAATCTGCCAGCGCAATACGCTCCTTTATTGCATCTCTGCGGCTTAATGGATGTAAATTGCCCTGTTCGTCTTCCATAATAAATAATGTTTCCGTCTGAACTTTTAATTCAACCGACCTGCCCTCAATTTTAACCTGTTGAAAGCTTATTCTGGTCTTCAGGTCTGAAATTCTTTTATATCTGATAGCGGTGGTAAATTCACGTTTATACTGGCAGGTTCGGCTTTCAGGCAGCCGGGCAACAACAACTGATGACCAGATGGATACTTTCTCCTGCATAGGACCATCTCCTTGTTGAATGATACAAGCAAGCATTCCCGATCACTACGATGATCTGCGCCGCTTGTAATATTTATATGGCTTGGGGTGTTTTACTATGTTAATCGGGTATTCTTTTTAAACAGCAGATAAAGGGATTACGGGTACAGGTAAAGTTCATTTGCCACAACAAAAAAAGGCTGCACCCTAGGTGCAGCCACAGTTTGTAATATTTAATTATTAGCTGAAGCGATCTTTATTTCTTCGTTTTTGGTGCCGTATACGAAAAGCTCCACGGTTTCGGTAAGCACGTCAGCATAAGTATAGGATACCCGACGGTCAACTTTTCTCTCATTTAATTTTACTACAAATATATTAGGGTAAATGGATTCGAGTACCCCTTCCTTCTCAATAATACGGTTCCTTCCGCGGTTCGCTTTCAATCTTATTCTGCTGCCAACGAAGGACTCCAGGTCTTTCTTGATTTCCGAGATCGCCCTGGGTGAACTAATCACATTACCACCCTCTTTATTCAATATATCTTTTAAAGCATAACCCATTAGTCACCCAAAGTCAATAGCAAACAATTAGTATATATAAAAACGAACCACGTGTCAATAAAATTTATGGGGAATTTGGCTAATGGCTCTAACTAAAGTGATATAGTCCTGTAAAGCTAGATTTTCGGGACGCAAATTAGGATCAAGATCTATCGTATGCAATATTTCTTCCATAATGCTTTTGTCGATTTGAAAATAATTGGTAAGAGAATTTAATATTATTTTTCTTCTTTGTTGAAAAAAAATGTTTAAAATATTCTTAAATATTATTTCTTCCTCCGGCGCAAGCATTTTCTGCCGGTAAGGGATAAATTTTAATATTGCTGAATCAACTTCCGGACGCGGATAAAAACAGTTACGGGAAACATTCAGAACATGTTCTACTTTGGCATGATATGCTACCGCAATCGTCAAGCGTCCGTACTCTTTACTTCCCGGTTGGGCCAGGATACGCTGCGCTACTTCCTTTTGCATCATTAAAATGGCTGAGTGCATGAGCGGACAGCTTTCCAACAATTTAAATATAATTGGACTGGTGATGTTATAGGGTATATTGGCGCAAACCTTGTAGGCAACAATTTCTTGCAATTGAAAAGCAACGGTTAATGCTGACTCTATATCGGTTTTGAGTATATCCTGAAAAAGTATCCTTACGTTGTTAAAACCGGCCAGCGTTTCTTCCAGTACCATTTCCAGACGCTGATCGATATCGATACATAAAAGTCCCCGACTGCGTGCAGCCAGTTCTGTGCTTAAAGCACCCAGACCAGGTCCTATTTCAACAACATATTGACCCTTGTCTAGCTCAGCGGATTCAGCAATCCGGGTTAAAATATTTTGATCGATAAGAAAGTTCTGTCCCAGTCCTTTGCGAGCATATAAATTGTGCCGCTGCATGATTTCCTGTACTCCTTTAACCGATGACAGAACCGACATTTTAATTGCTCCTATCTCAATAAATTGATAAAAATCTATAATTGATTCCACTGCAAAAACCTAGTTACTTATACTAGTAGAGGAGACTTTAGTCTCCGACTATCCCTGAAACGCCTATATGTAGGGGAGACTAAAGTCTCCCCTACGGTATATAGTGTATAAATACACTTTTTGCAGTGGAATCATAATTATATCTTGAGAACACAGTAGGCAGTTATTGCTGAGATTGGCAACCGTGATGATTATGAAAACTTACCAACGTTCCACCGTGCCTTTATTTTTTAAAAAACAATATCAAACACGTTTGGGGTAAAAATAAATTAGCAAAGTCTCAATTGTTTTTTGAAAGAAAAACTAAAGCTATTATACAACAACACAAAAAATCCTTCTCACAAACTATGTCAGAAGGGCTAATAGATCGTCAAATAGCATACACCCGAGTCAGTGACCCGGGTGCAGGTGTTTTATTATTTCATTTGTTCCTTCATCATTCTGCCTAATTCAGCTGCACTGCGAGCATAGCTAAGAACCGGTTTGCCCTCGATCAGACCGGAGGCAACATCATTAATTTTCTTAACCATATTGGGATCAGTCGTAACCAGAACATCAGTTACTCTTTTATCGCTGCTGGAAATTCTTTGTTTTACCATTTTCTTCACATTCGCTTGTTTGGCTGCAGTTGACATGGTTTGTGAATTAAGGGTCAGCCCTACCATAACCACTATTTTGCTTGTACTTTTAGTACTTAATTTGCTGGTAGCGGTGGTGCTGGTTTTGTTTGTGTCCATAGCCGCATCAGCGCCAGCTACTACTACCGTGGCATTGATTACTCCGGGTACTGCCTTGGCTATTTCGGAAAAGCGATTGGCCATGATACGTTTGTCTGATTCAGTTACCTGAGCCGGATTCGAAGGTGTAGTATCCGGCTTGGTATAAGGCTTCTGCGACTGTTTGCAACCGGCGCTTATAAGAAATACAGCCATGAGAATAAATAATAACCACTGTTTCTTTTTCATGATTTTATCCTCCCTTATTTATATTTCTTCAATCCTGTTCGAATATTGAATTTGCGTCATTTTCCTTTTATTCTTACCATAGTTTTTAACGATTTTATGATATTAAACCAAAGAAATATCTGGGAAATAAAAAAAGCGGAGAGTTTCGTCTCCGCTTGGCTGCTGCAGTTTTGTTTTAATTTAATACGTATACTTTTACCGTCCTTCTTCCCCAATTCATGCATTGGGAATAACTCTCCATAAACAGATCCACCGTATTACCCTTGATGGCACCACCGGTATCAGCAGCACGTGCATACCCGTAACCTTCAATATACAGACGACTCCCCAGGGGTATGACGCGGGGATCAACTGCTGCCATTCCTACGCTTGGCGTCAAGCCGGTGGCGGTTCTGAAGCCCGTGTAAGTATAAGCCGAGGCTTGCATGTATCTGGCCTCACGAAAATCCAATCGTTCGCTGCCACGAGAAACAGAGGTTATACTGCCCATGGCAACAACCCGATTCTGGGGTTCCTGCACTGTTTCGGCGGAAACGATCTCGCGTTTTCCTTCTTCTCCATTGTAAAAGGTAATTTTAATGGTATTGCGCGCTATGCCATTCTTCCCTGCCTTGACGGTTCTGGTTAAACCTCTTTCCAGGGTAGGATCATCAACTCGTTCATCTCCATACGGTATCGGTTGATCCTCGCTTACGATTTGCTCTGTCACTCTGATAACTTCAATTTCCTGATTGGTACTGACCAGGTTCCCCGCCCGGGTTTTGATAATATCCTTGTCTCCCAATTGAAATCCAGCCAGACTGACTGCTTTTTCGGCGGTGACCGGAGTAGTATAAATACTTTTCTCAGTGCCATCCGCCACAACCTTCACTTGAAAAGCTCTCGTCACTACTATTTTGGTGTGCTTTTTGACTTTGCTGTCAAGTGATGGTTGAACTTGATCCATTTTACCCAGCTCTATATTGTTTTTTTGTAGAATGTCCTTTACTGTTCCCGAAAATAACACTCTTGTCTGAATGAGCTTTCCATCTGCTGCTATGGTGACTGGTTTTTGCAGCGCAAAAAACATACTTGTCAGTAGAATCCCCAGTGTCAGCAGGCTGGCAATTAGGATCGTGCCTTTCCTTGACCAGGCTAAATCCATACTTTACCTCCCTTGATTGTTTGTTCTCCCGCAGGAGAAGCAATACTGGTTTACCCAAAATAACAAATAACCCGCCAAAAGTCAAATTTCCTCCCTTAATACTGGCTTGGCTGCCATTTATTTGTTAATCAAGATTAAACTATCTTCACTTTATATATTTAGCATCTTTTCATTATTTTATTCCTTCACAGGTAAAAAGATTGCAGAATTATAATATTTACCATTTTTTATTTTCGCTTAACTTATTCATATTTTCGCCTATATAATCAGCAGCAGTTACGGTTTAATCCATAAGTAAGCTGTTCCATCAATTGAGCAGCGGTCTTTTGCTTCTGCTGTACAAACCAGGGCGCGATTTTTTAACCGTATAGGCAATCATTGACATTTTAGTCTATGTGATATAGACTAAAACCCGAGGTCGGAAATATATAGACTAAGGAGGCTTTCATGAAAGACTATAAATTTACCGATAGTGAAGAAAAGTTTGCAGCCATCCTCTGGCATAACGAGCCGATTGGGTCGGGCGACTTGGTGAAGCTATGTGAAAAAGAAATGAACTGGAAAAAGTCCACAACCTATACCGTGCTGAAAAAATTATGTGACAAAGGCATTTTCCAAAATGACCATGCCCTGGTTACCTCTTTGATAAAAAAGGATGAATACTACGCCAGGCAAAGCATCCGTTTCGTTGAGGATACCTTTGGGGGATCCTTGCCGAAATTTTTAACCGCTTTTATCGGGGGTAAGAAATTAAGCAAACCGCAAGCTGAAGAATTAAAGAAATTAATTGATGAGTACAAGGAAGGGTAGTAATGAGAGAACTTTTTCTTACAATTTTGAACATGAGCCTTACGGCCAGTTATGTGATCCTTTTGGTGATCCTTGTGCGGCTGCCCCTCAAAAAAGCTCCCCATATCATCTCCTATGCCTTATGGAGTGTGGTGGGATTTCGCCTGGTAATTCCTTTCTCCTTCGAAGGCATATTCAGCCTTTTGCCACGGCATACGAATCCTGTTCCTATCCCGCATGATATCATCTATCAGCAAAGTCCGCAGATTCACAGCGGAATAGAAGCAGTCGATGCATTGGTAAACAAGACGCTTCCTGCACCGACGGTGGGGGCTAGTGTTAATCCGCTGCAGATTTATACGGAAATAGGGGCATACATCTGGATTGCAGGCATGATCGCCTTACTCGTCTATAGCCTGGCATCCGTTTTGATCTTAAAAAAACAGCTTAAAAGCGCCTCGTTAAGCGAGCAGAATATCTACACAGCAGAAAATCTAAAAACACCTTTTGTGCTTGGCTTTATCCGCCCCAGGATTTATTTACCGGCCGGACTTGGTGCTGAAGAGAGAAGCTATATTTTACTCCATGAACAGACCCATATCCAGCGCAAAGATCCTATTATTAAGATATTGGCTTTCTTCATCCTGTCCCTCCATTGGTTCAATCCGCTGGTATGGATTGCGTTCATTTTGATGAGCAGGGATATGGAGCTTGCCTGTGACGAAAAAGTGTTGCAAGCAATGGCCGCAGACATTAAAAAACCTTATGCAACTTCATTATTGTCGCTTGCTGCGGGAAGACAAATCCTGAATGGAAGTCCGCTGGCCTTTGGGGAGGGCAATGTAAAAGGGCGGATTAAAAACGTGTTGAACTATCGGAAACCCTCTTTTTGGGTGGTGGCGACAGCCATTGTGACTATTGTTGTGGTTGGCATAGCCCTCATTACCGATCCCCCGCAGGGGGATACGATTCAACCAGGATATACCGTTTCAGACCGTGCTTCCGTAACATCGGAAACAGCCTATACTACGAAGTATGACATCGTTGAAATAGAATTTCTTTCTGATATGAAGGGCTTTAAATCAACCGACAAATTTACCGCCACCGACTCCAAAATAGTAGCTTATATCGATACAACGATAAGGACCAGCCAAACGTATGCCCAAAAAGACGACCTCAACAACCATCATACCAATAAATATAGAATCCAATTTTCCAATGACGCTGGGGGATACAGCTGTGTGCTGTACTACGATACGCTGTATGACAAGGCCTATCTCGTCAATGACGGCGGCCTTTTCGCAGCAGGAACAGATTTTGCCCGCTATATTGATTCATTGCTGGAGAACACCCACATCACCGGCCATATAGATGACACTGCGGCTGTAGAACTGTTTAAGACATATGGATGGACGCTCGACTACAAGATCAATACGATCACCGACAAGCTGAACGATATCCGTATCTTGTCGGGTTTTCACCCCAACGCATACTATTACGCCTTTAACAATGAGCTCTCCAAGGATATTGGCCTGGACATGAGCAGATATTCGAATACCACGAATATCAATGTTGATATTTATAAGCTTCATGAGAGCATGCCGCAGGATTTTTATCCCATACAGGATTGCCGCGGCATTGTGGTGAAAAAAGGGGACAAAATAATCGGCGCGTTCATCAGCGCCGGTCGGCACAGCGCTTTAAATGCCTGTAGTTTAAAAGCAAATCGATTTGAAAAAGTGACCGGCCAAACGCTTTACACGTGGCTTGCCCACATGATTAAAGCGGACCGCACAGAAGCAAGACTATCCAAATTAAAGCCGGAACAGGTGATCGAGGAATACTTCACGGCGCTGGAGCGAAAAGATGACCAAACCGCAGTCTACTGTCTCTCGAAAAAGACTCTCCTGGAGAAATTAACCGTAAATATGCCGAACGAGCGGTTGTATAACCAAGGAATCAGCCTGCCTCTAACAGATTCTGATAGCGGAGCGAAATCAAGTTTTGCCAACCTGAAGTCCGCCAAACTATTAAAAGCCGACGCAATTGACGAATCTGATGAGAACACTAAAAATTATCGCGTAACGGTGGAGCTTCAATACAAAAAAGCATTGACGGTCGGCAATGGCAAACAGCTTTGGGATTGCTGCATGGTTTATGAATCTCCTCAGACAGGATGGAAAATAGAAGGTTTTGGACATTAGATATACAAACGGGGAAAATGAGCAGATCGATTCTTCCGCAAAGAACTCGATCTGCTCATTTCATATACATCCAATATCTATCGTTTGATTTTTAAACCGCTTGTCCAGGTACCGGGAACAGGCACAGACAACCGCTATGCTTTGGTGTTGAGCCAACTTGTACATGAAAAATACCTGCTATCCGTTAATCCTTGATCCGGTATACTTTTCTGGCATTTAAATTGGTTAGATAAGCTGTTTCGTCAACACTTTTATTTCTAAGTTCGGCCAGTTTCGCAGCCACGTATTTTACATTGGCAGGTTCGTTTAATTTGCCTCTAAACGGCTCCGGAGACAAGTACGGACAATCAGTTTCAATTAGAATTCTGTCCATTGGTATTTTAGCTGCCACCTCGTGAGCTTTATGCGCATTCTTGAAAGTCAGAGGGCCGGCAAATGAAATATAGAAGCCCAATTTAATAAGTTCGGCAGCCATCGGCAGGGCGCCGGAATAGCAATGCATAATGCCTTGGTTTCTGCCGGCTTTTTCAGCTTTAATTATTTCCATAACTTCCTGATGTGCATCCCGGTCATGAATTACGATGGGTTTGCCTATCTCCTGCGCCATTTTGATCTGTTCGCGAAAGGCCTGCCGCTGGATGTCACGCGGCGATAAATCGCGGTAAAAATCCAGCCCGATTTCGCCAATGGCGACCACTCTTTGATCCCGGGCCATACTAAATATCTTTTCCTTTACGTCAGGATTCAGGCTTTGGGCATCATGCGGATGGATTCCCACTACCGCATGAACCTCATGATATTTGCGGGCCAACAACAAAGCTTCCTGGGACGAAGCCAAATCATAGCCGACACAGATTATTTTTTCCACCCCGGCTTCTCTGGCGCGGTTTAAAACTTGTTGCAAATCTTTTTTTAAATCTTCATCCTGTAAATGGGCATGAGTATCAATTAGCATATTTTTCTCCCTGCTGGTTTATTGGTCAGCTGTCATAGTCTGTTTATAAGCAAATCTTGAACTTGATTGCTATTTGACCCGATTGCCGGAAGGCAGCTCGGATTGCAGTGTCAATACTTCCAAGTTCTGATGACCTTCATCAGAAGCGGCCAGAATCATACCCTCAGACATTACGCCTCTTAATTTACTGGGTTTAAGATTGGCCACCAGGACTACCTTCTTGCCAATCAAATCTTCCGGCTTGTAGTGCTGGGCAATTCCTGACACAACCGTGCGTTCTTCTTCTCCTACCTTGAGTTTGAGGATCAGCAGTTTGTCTGCTTTCTCCATCTTCTCACAACCAATGACTTCAGCCACGCGCAAGTCCATCTTGGCGAATTCCTCTATCGTTATATAGGTCTTCTCTTCTTTAACTTCCGCAACAGGAGTAGCTTTTTCCTCTTTAATAGGCTCAACAGGGGCTTTGTTTTCCTCCACTTCATTTTCCTCCAATGTTTTGATATCAATCCGCGGGAACAAAGCTTTACCCTTGCTAACCCTTGCTCCCACCGGTGTTATTCCCCAAACCCCGCCATCTTCCCATAGCAAGGGCTTTTCCAGATCAAAGATATTCAACTGCTGATTGGCCCTTTCAATCAAGGCTGGCATCGCCGGTGCCGTCAAGATCAATGCGATCCGAATTGCTTCGACCAGATTATACATGACGGTAGCCAGACGTTTTTTCCCTGCTTCATCTTTGGCCAGTTTCCAAGGTTCGGTTTCATCAATATATTTGTTGGCCCGGGAAACCAGGCGGGAAACGGCATTAAGATAAGCAGAGAAATCAAGTTTATCCAATTTATCGGTTGCTTCCTTATACGCAGTAAGAGCCATTTGCCTCAGTTCTTCATCAAGCGCATCGGTTTCATCGGTCCCCGGAATAACCCCATCAAAGTATTTGATAATCATGGCAATGGTGCGGCTGATGAGATTACCCAAATCATTGGCCAAATCTGAATTTATGCGTGTGACCAGGATCTCTTCTGAATAAAGCCCGTCCTGACCAAAAGACAACTCTTTGAGCAGATAATAGCGAACTGCATCTACCCCATATTTGCTTACCAAAATGGACGGATCAACTACATTACCTTTGGATTTTGACATTTTGCCACCTTCCAGCATGATCCAGCCATGGGCGACAACTTTTTGGGGCAGGGGCAGATCCAGTGCCATCAGCATGATCGGCCAGATGATGGCATGAAATCTTATTATATCCTTGGCCATAAGATGAACATCTGCCGGCCAATACTTTTGAAACTGGGCATC
>ERZ764778.260-NODE-260-length-65842-cov-8.821621_pt1 | contig 65842 bp, 88 predicted proteins | sample MGYA00374951_ERZ764778 | MGnify/ENA primary metagenome ERZ764778 (study PRJEB28918, sample SAMN05720193) | bioreactor metagenome | isolation source: Anaerobic biogas reactor | place: USA:Washington, USA | collected 2015-08-08 ...
CACTGGTCGCAGCCATTAGCCATGAACTTAACGCCCCGACCAATTACCTCGGAGCACCGACATTCGCCTATGAGGTTGGTGGCTACCACATCGACAAGACTGGCACGGTCACGGGCGAGGACAACCGGGAGCTGGTCGCTGACCTTTGCGGTTTGCACAGCTTCAAAGCAATCAGCGAGGAATACGATGAGACGACGATTGATACCGAGAAGATCCCCGCCTTTGAGGAACTGAAACTCACCGAGCGCGAAGAATTGGGGCTTGGGAAGGAACGCCGTGACCCTGTCGGCGAAGACGGAATGCAAGCAAGCGATGTTCCCGAAATCTACACCTACCAAGCGGAACTCAGCGACCCCAACGAATAAGCCGCTAGGCCCAGCCCCGTGAAAGCCGGGGCCGCCCCGCAAGGGGCGCGGCGCTCAAGGCACAGAAAGGAGGAAACGCGGATGGTACCACTGGAGGCACAAGCCAAGGAGCTCCAGGCGCAAGTAGACGAGATTACCGACAGAGTCCTAGTCCATAAGGTCGGCAGATTCCTGGCCGTATTTGACACAGGCCCCAAAGACGGTGCATTCCTGGCGCTAGGCGACTACCACGCCATCAGCAATTGGGTGGCTGGATTTAAAGATGGCGTCCGAATTATAAAGGAGGGAAACAAGCATGCCTAATGTATATGTACAGACCGCTTTCACCCAAGACAACGGCGAAATAAAGGTGACGCTCTTTGAGGGGCAGGCAGCCATGGTCCTGGTGGCAACCGACGACGGATCCGGGGTGGGCGTCAACGTGGCAACCCTCGGCGCTTTCAACGGCAACATCGCAAGCGCCTTGACCGAGTCCACCATTGAAGCGCTGACCAAGATGGTGACAGAAATCTTGATAGGGGGAAAGCGATAATGGCAAAACAGATCAAGCTGCCAGCTTAACCCTACCCCGCCCCATGGTGACGACCGGAGCCGCCGAGAAAAGTATAGCACGGCGGCTCCCTGAAAAGAAAGGAGCACGACGGATGAGAGAGAACCTAGACTTTAACGACCTAGTGGCCGGGATCGCCACGATGATGCTGGTTATTATAACCTCGGCCGCTTTGCTGGCCGCATTTTAAGGGAGGAATGAAAGATGGCCCACGAAATCCAACTCAACGATTCGCTCTTTGTTACAAGAACCCCGGCGTGGCATGGCTTAGGCATTCTGGTGCAGGAGGCGCCCACTTCGGAGGACGCCCTGCGGATTGCCGGACTCGACTGGGAGGTCCAGCAAGGCCCGGTATACCGGAAGGAAGTGACCGGATTCGGCATCAAAACTACCGAAATCGAAAACTACCGGGTGAACTTCCGCAGCGACGACGGATCGGTCCTCGGCATAGTCGGGGACGGGTACCGCATCGTTCAAAACCGAGAGGCATTTGCCTTCACCGACCACCTTATCGGGCAGGGAGCGCGGTACGAAAGCGCCGGGTCGCTCCGGGGAGGCCGCCGGGTGTGGATGCTGGCCCGGATGCCGGAGACTAAAATCCTGGGGGACAAGATCGAACCATACTTGGTGTTTTCAAACGGGCACGACGGCCGCAACGCGGTCAAGGTGGCCATTACCCCGATTCGGGTGGTGTGCATGAATACGCTCAACCTAGCCTTGGGCACCGCCACCAGAGCATGGTCGACTAACCATCAAGGCGATATTCAAGGCAAGCTGCAGGATGCGGAACGAACCCTGCAGTTGTCTGCCAACTATATGACTGCATTAGCCGAGGACGCCGAGCGACTGGTGGAGATCGCGGTCACCAAGAACATGCTGGCCGAGCTAACGGTAGACCTCCTTCCCTTGCCCAAGGACCAGAAGCGGCACGATTTGGTGCGAAACATGCGCAAGGAGTTTATGTACCGCTACCAATCGGCCCCGGACCTGGAGAGGTTCCGAGGGACCGGATGGGGATTCATCAACGCGGTGGCCGACTTCGCCGACCATCGCCAACCCAAGCGCAAAACAGCCAGCTACGACTCCCACCAATTCGAGCGGGTGATCGGCGGGCACTTTTTACTGGACCGGGCCGTGGAACTGCTAAAGGCAGCATAAGGAGGGAACGAGAATGGTTTTAGTCACTACCATAAATCACGCACTGTTGCCATGTGAATCCTGCGGGGAGTCGCAACAGGTCCGTGTGCAGGCGCTGATGGGCAGACCCGGAACTGCGGCCACGTCGATAGTCCTGTGTGAGAAATGCCTTCACGACCTTGCCGACATGATGTGGGAGGCGTTCTCGGATGCCGCCCCCGCAGAGGAAGTGGAAGGGGGATTTTAGGATGCCAGAACTACACGAAACCCGCATGGGACAAAAGCTGATTAACAAGGACATCCCGGAGCTAATCCAGGCTATCAACCGGTTAGCAGCGGCGCTTGAAAAAGCGACCGCTGCGCCACCGACAACGGAACCAAGGAGAAAGGAGCGCATGCAACTATGGAAAAAAGAGAGCGAATAATCGGGGGGATCATGGGCGTTGTGGTAGGCGACGCACTGGGGCTCCCGGTACAGTTTATGTCCAGGGACGAGGTGCGGAGAAACCCCGTGACAGAAATGCGAGGGCGGGGGACGTTTGATCTCCCACCTGGGAGTTGGAGCGACGACTCCAGCCTCACACTGTGCTTGGCTAAGAGCCTAGCTGACAAAGGGGAATTCGATATGGCGGACGTCGCCCGGTCGTTTGTGGCCTGGCTGGGCGAGGGATATATGACCCCCTATGGATATGCCTATGATATCGGCGGGACTACTGCCAAGGCCGTCAGCAACATGCGCCAATGGATTAAGTCCGGCGCAAATGGACCACCAGACACACCGTTTGGCCCGAACGGCGAGAGAGACAATGGCAACGGCGCTTTGATGCGCATCCTTCCGGGCATATTGTTCTACGATCAGTATTTCGGGGTGGATCCCGAACAAGATGCCATGGTCGGACAGGTTGCGGTGGACATAGCAGCAATGACTCACGGGCACCAAATCAGCATATTAGCTTGCGGCATCTACGGTGCCATCGTGACCAACTTAATGGATGGGAAGGATCCCGCAAGGGCGTGCAAAATGGGGCAGATAGAATGGGGTCTTCCGGAGCAATTCAACCGCATATTGGCTGGGAACGTGCAGGATATCCCCGAGAGCGAGATACGGTCAACCGGGTACGTGGTTGACTCGCTGGAGGCGGCAATCTGGTGCTTCACAAGGCATGACAACTACCGGGACACCGTGCTTGCAGCGGTCAACCTCGGGGGAGACACTGACACCATCGCAGCCATTGCGGGCGGACTGGCCGGAGTCGCATACGGGATAGGCGATATACCCACCGCGTGGATAGCACAATTGGCCAAGGGGGAAATGGTCATGCAGATTGCCCGGGATTTTGCGGACGCTTGCGAGGCACCTCACTCTGGGTTATACTAAACCCATGTAAAGTTGCAAGGAGGGGGAATCAATGCGCCTGCCCGAGAACTTCCTGACGCCGGAGACTGCATCGGCAGAGTGGGGCGTCACCAGGCAATGGATATACATGTGCTTTAGGGATGGGAGATTCCACGACTACGAGGTGTGGGAGACTCCGCATGCCATATACTACTCGCGGGAGGGACTCCATCGTGTGCTGGGGCCACCTGATCCAAACCGGGTGGCGCCCAACTCCGGACCACGAAAAAAAAGACCGCCGACCGACGAGCAAAATTGAGAGAGGGGCACCTTTTGGGCACCCCCGGAGTCTAGCGTGTCTAGCGAGAAATAATATAGGGAGGCTTGTACCTCCCTATTTTTCGCTGGTGCGATAGAGAGGACTTGAACATCCACAGCCCTGCGACTACTAGAACCTGAATCTGCAGAGCCTTTAGATATTGGCCGAATGTACCTTCTTGCAAGTGCGAGCACATCCCTAATGCCCTTCTATATAACCGTCAGATAATTTTCACTACATGACCACGAAAAGTGCTTGCAAAAGCAATGCGTCGGTGCTAACATATCCGCAGGAGCAAGTTTGCGTTAGCAAGCAGGAGGTGAACACATGAAGGTACAAATAAAGGACCTAGAGAACTTTAACCGCTTACTAATCAAAAAGGGATTATCCAAGAGAGAATTCGGGCGAAAAGCAAATATGAGCGAGCCTTATGCACAACAGATATGCTTAGGGCAACGCAACCCGAGTCCTAGAATGGCGAAACAGATTTGTGATGCACTCGGGGTAGAATTTGACGATATTTTTTTTATAACCGATGCTTGCAATAGCGAGCGAGTTTCAACCGGAACGGAGGGCTAGCATGGCTTTCCTAACCATCAACGAAACCGCAAAGACCCCCGGATTCAGCCGATACTGGGGCTACCGCACGATCAATGCGGACCCCACGTTCCCAGCTTGGCGCCTCGGGGGACATTGGCGGATTGACTCCGACAAGCTGCAGGCTTGGATAAGTGATCAACCGGGGAGCGGTCCCCAAATCTCCAGCCATAAAACCAAACCACGTAAGTACCAACTCAATATTCCGAAGGGGGCATATAGCCCCTTCTAAAAAAAGCGGTCAGCCCGTAGTGGGTTAACTATACCTTTATATATTACCATATTTTTCCTGCAAGAACAAGTTTTATGAAAGGAGGGATTTGCGGCGAGATATCAGGGCAAAGAAAAAGGACCGTCAATCAAGACGGCCCACCAAAACGCACCTTTATTATAACACCGAAACAAGATCAGCACAATGAAAGAGGGGAAACGCATGGACTTAGCAATAATGGAAAACGACCAAGACAATATCCAAGGCATGTCCTCCAGGCTGGCCGCCATGAAGAACAAGCTGGATATAGTCCAGCAGTTTTTTAGGGACGTTATGGTGCCCGACGTGGACTACGGGATTATCCCCGGAACCCCAAAGCCAACCCTTTACAAGTCCGGAGCGGAAAAGCTCTGCGAGCTATATGGATTTACGATTGAGATCGCCAACAAACGCGAGGAGCGCGACTACAAAACCGGCTTCTATCTGGCCGAGGTCACTGTTCGACTGCGGCACAGGGCGACCGGGCAAGTGGTAGCTGAAGGGGTGGGCGAAGCCAACGTCTACGAGGCCAAGTATCGCTGGCGTTGGGTGGGCGAACGCGACCTCCCCCGCGGCATCGACAAGGAGAACTTGCTGTCCAAGGAATTCTCTAGCCGGGACGGGGGCAAGTGGAGCAAATATCGGCTGGAAAACGCAGACCTTTTCGACCAGTGGAACACGGTATTAAAGATGGCCAAAAAGCGCAGCCTGGTGGACGCGACCCTGTCGGCAACCAGGTCCAGCGGAATTTTCTCGCAATCTGAGGACGACTTCGAAGCCTACATCATGGGGGAGGACGAACCCGCCACGAAACCTACTCCGCCACCACGCAAACCCGGCAAACCTTCCGGGATAACCATCAACTTCGGCAAATACAAAGGCCAGACACTAGAAGAGATACACGCGGATGATCCCACCTACTTAGAGTGGCTGGTCAAGAACGCCAAGGATGAGCGAGTCCGGGTGGCCGCCAACAAGCTGCTGACCGATTCGCCCAGGCCGGAACGGCCAGCATCAAACGGGAGACCGGAGAGGGCCGCGGATGATGACACCAACCCACTGGTCGACGACGACATGTGGGCCGCCCTGGAGATGGGAGATGATGAAATATGAGGCTCGCGCATATCGGTGATATTCATTGGGGCCTTAACTATCCTGGCCCCACCCCCGAATCAAGGTTTGAGGATATAACCAGGACCATGGATTGGTGCGCCGACCGGATAATCGATGAGAAGTGCGACTTGGTCTTGGTCGCCGGGGACATGTTCAAGGACGCCAGAGTATTTCTGGACCGGGCCAGCCGCGAGATCAAGGCCGCGGCTAACTGGATCCGGAAGATCACCCACCATGGGATAGAGGTCCTCGTAATATCGGGGACCCCTAGCCACGACGCCATTTCTGCATACGAACTCCTACGCGAGATGAACATCGACAAATGCACGGTGTTCACCTGCCCGGGCTGGGTGCATTACCCCTTCGGACTCAGCGTCTGCTGCATACCGGGGATGAACCGGGCAGGGTGGGCCGCCAAGGACGAGTACAAGCATCTACCCCCGCAGGAAATCCACCAACTCATGACCGAAAACATCACCGAGATATGCCACACGATTCCGGGCGGGATGAAGCCCGACATACTGCTGGCGCATCTATCCTACGACCTCGCCGACAAAGGCTTTGAGGACGTCTTAATGCAGCACGAACCGGTCCTGACCTCGGAGGCGGTGGCGGACTACAATCTGGTCTGCCTGGGGCATATCCATAGACCCCAGCAAAACGGGCAAGTATTCTACTGCGGCAGCCCAGAAAGGTTGTCCTTCAACGACGAGGATATAACCCCGGGCTTTTGGATTCACGATGGGAGTCGGCACGGCTTCTACGAGACCCCGGCGCGGAGGTACCAAACCCTTAACTGGAACGAGGCAGCGCTCTCAAGGTTCCTCACTGCCGGGAGCATCGACGCTGACGTTCAGGACGCGATAGTCCGCCTACGCTACGACTGCCCGGACACCATGGTCAAGCAGGTTAGCCGCAAGGCGATAGAGCAAGCACTCTATGACGCCGGGGCCTTTTATGTAACCGAGATAGTCGGGACAGTAACGGAATCCATAAGGGACCGGGACCAAGAGGTAACGGCGGAGATGGGCGTCATTGACGCCCTGCAGAAGTGGTGTGAACAGCCCGACGTAAATATCCCCGAGGGGGAGATACCCGCCCTGTTGGCCATGGCAGGGGAGATGCTACAGGAGGTGAAAGCATGAATCCAACCAGAATTGAGATCGACAATATAGGGGCCATTGAACACGGGGAGCACGACCTGACCAATATCCGCATGGCGGTGGTTGTGGGGGCCAACGGCAAGGGGAAGTCCACAACGTTTACCACCACCCCGACCTGGGTGTTGTTCGGCACCACCAAAAACGGGTGCTCGGTGGATGAAATGATCCGCTCCGGAGAGAGCGATATGGCTGGAACGGTGGAATTCGAACATCAGGGGACCATGTACCGGGTGACCCGGACCCGCAGTAAACGGGGCCGGGGCAAGAGCACCTTGGAGATGTACGCACGTAAAGGAGACGATTGGGAGTCCGTTGGAGGGGCGAGCATCGCCGAGACCCAGGCCAAAATCAAAGAGCTGCTAGGACTGGACGCGGATACATTCACGTCCAGTTCAATGATATTACAAGGACGTGCCGGGGAGTTTACCAGCCGCGCTCCGGCACAACGCAAGGCGGTGCTGGCACAGATACTGGGGCTCGAACAGTACGCCGGGTTGCAGGACCGGGCCAAGGAGCAACTAACCCAGACCAACTACCAGATTGCCGCGATCAACGCCAAGCTGGAACAACTCGACGTCCCGGACGGAGCGTGGGAGGATGCATCCGAGGCGTGCGCAAGGCTCAGGGCTGACATTATAGCGAGCGAGACTGCTATAGCCGCCATGGAAAAAGCCCTACAGATGGCGGAGGAGCAGGAACTGAAGGTCGCCCAGAAGCGGATGCGCCGCGAGGAACTCTTGACCCAGGCGCAGGAGCTAGAGTCGGAGGCGGAAGGTCGGAAGCGCGCCATGGCTGAGGAAGCGGAAAAGGCCGAAAGCGCCTCAGTATTGTTGGCCAAGGGAGAACATATCCGATCTGCGGCTGCCGAATACACCCGCCTGAAAGAATCCCTTGCAGGACAAGACGCCACCAAGAGTCAGGCCAAATATTTAGACGATGAGATTCAGGCCCTCCGGCAACGGCTAATTCGAGAGGGGGCCAGATTACGGGATTGTCAGGCCCAACTTGCCCAGATGGACAAAGCCCTAGCGGAGCGGGGAGACCTGGAGCGGACGGTGGAAAACTACCACGCCGCCGAGAAACGACTTGCTATCCTCGACAAGTTAGCCAATGAATACGACGACCTGGCGCGGGAGGCCATTAACGCAGAGAACCGGTTTGAAATAGCCAACCGGGCTCGGGACCAAAAGGTTAAATCCCTGGAGGCTGAGGTTGGCCTACTGATGGGCAAGGTCGGGATGCTGGCGAACGCCAACTGCATTGACCCGGAGAATGCCACATGCCGGTTCCTGGCCGACGCCCGGGAGGCAAAGGCAAGACTTCCGCTGGTTTCCCAGGACCTAAACAACGCCATGAACGACATGGGGGAACTGGAGGCCCTTATGGAAGCCAAGGCGTCGGCAAGGGAGGCCCAGATGGCCCTCGGGTACGATTTACGGACCCACCACGAGGTGCAGGACCAAGTGAGGTTATACCGACCGGCTGTGGCGAAGCTGGCCGCATTAGACGGGCAGGCCCAACTGCGGGATAATCTCCAGCGGCAAAAAGAGGACGCCGCCCGTTCCACCCTTGAGATCGATGCGCAAATAAGAGGAAAGGAGGAGCTCCTTACCAAACTACAGCAAACCCTGCGGGACCTAGAAACCCGAGGTGTTTTGTTGGCCGAACTTAAGGTATATGCGGACATGCTCCCGGCACTAGAAAACGCCCAAGAGTCAATCCGAATATCGATGGACAGGGTGATGGGGCTGAAGAAGGAATGCGACGACCGACTGGCACTGGCGGAGACTAAGCGTGCGGAAAGTCAGAAATTGCTGGACGAAATCCTGGCCCACGAAGGCATAGCACTCCCGGTTTACGTGCGCAAAGGACAAATATTCGCGGCCCGGGAGGCGGAAAAAGACCTGCGGATTACCCTGGGCAGGGCTGAGGTTGAACTCGAGCGGATTGAAAAAGCCGAGATGGACCGACAGGCGCTGAAAAAGGAACTCGTACCGCTCGCGACCGAAGCATTCCGTTGGCAGACATTGGTGCGGGCCTTTGGCAAGGATGGGGTACCCGCCATGATAATCGAGCACGCGGTTCCCGAACTGGAATTTCAGGCGAACGGAATCTTGGAGCAGATGACCGGGGGACAGAACCGGATTTACTTTAACACCCAAAGGGACAAGAAGGACGGGAAAGGGATCATAGAAACCCTGGACATCATGATTACCGAGTGGGACAGCCCGGAAGGAAGGGCTTACGAGACCTACTCCGGCGGGGAGCAACTCAGAATCGACTTTGCACTTCGGATAGCGCTGTCCGAGATGCTGGCCCGGCGCGCAGGGAGCAAGGTGGAGTGGCTGACAATCGACGAGGGGATTGGGTCGCAAGACGCAAAACACCGGACCCTGGTTTTGGACGCCATACGGAATATCGCCAGCCGATTCAAGAAGGTAATCCTCATAACCCACATTGAAGAAGCGCAGGCCATGTTCGACGAAGTAATCAATCTATAAGTTACTTGGGGAGAGATGGTATGGACGGCGGAGGATGGATAAAACTTCATAGGGCATTAATGGACAAGCCAATATGGACCTGCGCAACCGTTGAGCAAAGGTCTATCCTGATAACCATTCTCATGCTTGCAAATCATGCCGAGAAGCAATGGGAGTGGAAAGGACAAAGGTTTGTTTGTAAACCAGGGCAGTTGGTAACCAGTTTGCCTTCCTTGGCAAAGGCGTCTAAATGTAGCTTGCAAAACGTTAGGACCGCGTTAAAGCGTTTTGAAAATCTCGAATTTTTAACAGACGAATCAACAAACACCGGAAGGCTCATAACCATCGTAAATTGGGACAAATATCAGGGTTGTCCCGACGAACTAACAGGCGAACTAACAGGCAGCCAACAGGCACCTAACAGGCACCTAACAGCTAACAAGAATGATAAGAATGAAAGAATGAAAGAAAGAGATATATACACGCCCGAATTCGAGGCCTGGTATTCATCTTGGCCAAGACCTGAAGCTAAGCGAGACAGCTATCGCAACTTCGAAAGGATACGGAAAGACAAAGGGCTGGATTTTATATGGCAATGCACAAAGAACTATTTATCCTACCGTCAATCGATACCGGAACGGGAGCGAGGCCCGGACTACTCCTCTCGGAACTTCTTCGGGCAGAAAGCCTACTACGAGGATTTTATCCAGCCCAAATTGTTCGTGGTAAAGAATGGCGACACAGCCCGAACTATAAACGGGCATCGCTTTTAGGAGGGAGGTGAGCCAATGGATTATATAACCGACAACGAGGCCGAGGATAGGACAATCTCCGCCATGCTACATTCGGAAACGGCGGTGATTGATTGCCTGGCTATTATCGGCGAGAACGACTTTTACAAACCGCTTAACCGTGACATGTTCGGGATCATAAAGGCTTTATATAGCCGGGGAACGGTGCCGACCTATGTGGAGGTGCTCAAAGAGGGTATGTCCATGGGGTTAATTCGGGGCCTGCAAGATACCGAGGAAATCCAGTATATAGCCGGTAAGCATATCAATGACCGAAACGCAGTCTATTGGGCCGAGAGAGTGAGGGCGGCGTCCAAGGGGAGGCAGGCCCAGCAACTGTTGAAGGGATACGCCGAGCGGATCGTCAAACCCCGGGAGGATATCGTGCAAGTAATCAGGGACGCAGGTTCGGAGTGGGCCACATTGGCCATGGATGCCCAGCACGAGACAATAGAAACCGCTGCCGATGTGGCCAGACTGGGGGAACAACTGGTCACGGAGAACTGCGCCAAGTGGCGCAACCTACAAGAGGAAATGCGGGTATTCGGGGAAACCCCGCTCGAAGGGGTGTCAACTGGGATTGAGAAACTTAACGACTTGACCCTCGGGTATAAGCCCGGGGATCTTGTTATCCTTGGAGCCCAGACCGGACACGGGAAAACGGCCATGGCGCTGAACACTGCACTGGCATGCTGCGTGGATGGAAACAGGGCATTGTTGTACATCAACACCGAGATGAGCCGGAAACAGATCGCCTACCGCTGGGCGTCGATGCTCTCAGAGATTCCCTTGCAGCGTATCCGGACCGGCAACTTGCGGGATGCGGAAATAGAAACGGTGACGGCAGCCTTGCAGTCATTCTCGCAGGCCAACTTCTATACGGCCTATATCCCGAATTTAACCCCGGAAAAACTACAGGCCCTGGCCAGGAAGGCCAAGCTCCAGCACGATATCGAGTTGGTGATAATCGACTATGTGGGACGCCTGGACACCAGTGATCCGCGGGATCCGGAATGGCTGGTCCTATACAACATAGTCAAATCGCAAAAGATGATGGCCCAAAACCTGGACATAGCCTGCATGGTCTTAGTCCAACTGAACGCCGACGGGAGCCTGCAGGGGGCCAAGCGGATGAAGAACGAATGTGATTTGATGCTAAAGCTCCTGCCCCTGTGCGAGGACCTACTCGACGAAGAACAGCGGTCCAAGGCCCAGGAGAAAATCGAGAAAAAATACAACGCCCGGTATGAGCCGTTCACATATTTCCTATGGGTGGACAAGTCGAGAGACTCGGAGGCGGGGATCAGCATCCCGCTGGTTTTTGATAAGAGCACACAGCAAATACGAGAGGCGAAGGAGGTATAGACATGGCGGAGAACAACACGGCCATGACGGTGGCCATAGGACTATTGGACAGCCTGCGGACGCTGGAATGGACCAACGCCCGGTTATCAGAGCATAACGAGCACCTTAAAGCGGTTATAAAGCGCAAGGAGGCGACTGAGAGGAAGCTGCTCAGGGTCTCCGGGGTGGTTGAAGAAATGGTGTCGACCTGGCCGGCTCAATGGGAGTGGCTGACGACCGAGGCCAAGGTACTTATATTAGCCCAGGACACGGTTATGGGCCGAGAACGGAACGACCAGACCGGGGAACTGATCGCAGATAGGGGGCCGTTCCATGAAGAACGACAGTCCGGTTAAGGTGTATCGATTGAACCCGGACGGGACCAAGGGGGAATTTATAAGGACCGTGGTGGCCTTTCCCCCGGGGTGGGACTCCAACGAGAACATGGCCCGCCCCGCCGATCCGGAAGCAAGAAGGGGGCGCAACCAAGCCCCGGTCGATTACTACCAAAAACTCTACGACAACGGAATGTCCGATGACGAGATCGGCCGGCTGACAGGGAAAAGCGCCAGAACCATCCGGGCCTGGAGATCCAAAAACAAACTGCCGAGCAATGAGGGGAGGGTCGCCAATGGTACCCATGGAGGAGGCTCTAAATCCAACTGAGTGCCAGATAATGCGCCTGTTTTTTGCCGATCTGATTAAAGCGAGCCAGGAGGCGCGGCCACCCTATAACGTGATGAACTACATGATTGAGTGGAGGGAGGCGAGGCATTTGGAGGTGGAAGCCATAAAGGGCAACAAATTCTGCGGCAACTGCGTGTACTTGCAGAGAACAGACGATAAAGGGAAGTTGTTGCCGGTCCCCAAGTGCATGGGCGACCGGAGACCAAAGGACGAAACGACTCCGGGGTGTTATGTATGGGCCGCGAAACCACAATAGTGCAGGGCCGGGTGTGGGCACCCACCGTCCACGAAGCCCTGGACCAGATATTTGACAAGTACCCGGGGGCGGAGGTAGCGATCGGGGCGGTGCAAAAAAGGGGTGAGACTTACTGGTGGGAGTACGCGGCTACGCTGAAGGAGGAACCATGCGAGAAATCATCGTCGTCATAGCAATGTTGGTCGCGGTCTGGGGCGGAGTGCAAGTGGCAGATATCCCCCAGGCCCCCGCGGCGACCGAGGATATACAACCACAGACCATGCTGATGGAGATAACGGCTTATTGTTACACCGGGAACCGAACCGCGTCGGGGACCTGGCCTAAAGTCGGAACGGTGGCCGCGGATACTGATATCCTGCCCTTTGGAACCAAGGTATATATACCGGGATACGGGATCGGGACGGTGGAGGACCGCGGCGGGGAGATTAATGGGAACCGGATGGACGTGTACCTGCCGTCACGGGCGGCGGCAGTCGAATGGGGCCGAAAGAAGAACGTTGAGGTAACGATAGTGGAATGGGGGGAAGCGGATGCCAAAGTGTAGGACCTGCGGGGCAGAGATAGTCTGGATCAGGACCCCGGCCGGAAAGACCATGCCGTGTGATGCAAATCCGGTTTGCTATAAGGACAAGCCCGGGGGCAGGGGCAAGATCGTGACTCCTAACGGCACGGTATTAAGCTGCGAATACCCGGTGGACGACGATAAAGCCAGCGGGGTAGGCTATGTGCCGCATTGGGCGACCTGCCCCAGCGCCGCCCAGCACAGACGATGACCTGGGGAAGCCAAGCGGCCGTCGGGGCAGTGTTTGAGGAACTGATTATTATGGCCAACGACCGGTACCGGAGAACGGGGCATGGGGTGATCCACAAGATTCCCACCGAGTGGATACCTCTCCGGGATCGGACCGGCAAGATCAGGTCGGCCAAGGTAAGCAAAAAAGCAGCGGTGGACTTTATCGGGGTGTTTGAAGGAATCCCGATAGCCTTTGATGCCAAGCATACCAACAGCGACCGACGCATGGCATGGAGTCGACTCGAACCGCACCAGCAGGATTTCCTGACCGCGTTCAAGCATGCCGGGGGGATGGCCTTTGTGTTGATCGAGTGGAAACTGAGCAAACACATTCTGGTGCCGATCGGATTCTGGGGGTTGGAGGGCAAATCAATCCTGCTCCCAGAGGCCCACGAGCGGTGGGGTGTTAAGATGCCGGATTATCTGGCGGACCTACGGGTATAGTCGCGGTAGCCGAGAACCCCGAAGTGTTAAAGCGGGCCACATCCAGCGAGACCACCGTACCAAATTAGCGAGCCAGTGAGTTAGAGCAAACCATGCATGCGAAGCGAGCCAATATTGGAGAGACAACCACCAGAAGCGAGCGAGCCAAAGCTGCTTAGAAAACCATCTTCGAGGAGCGAGCCAGTTTAGGAGAGAACCCCATGGACAGCGAGCGAGCCAGTGGAAAGTAGACAACCACACACCCTAAGCGAGCCGTATAAGGTAAGACAACCAGAGGTTGGAAGCGAGCCACATTGAGCAAGAACACCAAATAAGGATAGCGAGCCGCGAGTACTGAAACACCCAAAATAAGCAAGCGAGCCAAGTAATGCTAGAAAACCACATCGCGGAAGTGAGTCAGAATGGATAAGAACACCAATCAACCTGAGCGAGCCACCATCGGCAAGGAACCCATACAAAAATAGCGTGCCATTATCGCATAGAAAACCATGCAGCAAAAGCGAGCCTTCATCCGGCGAGAAACCCATACCAAATTAGCGAGCCAAGAACAATGAGAACCCCAAGGTGGCAGAGCGGACCAACTACAATTAGGGACCCCAAAGGGCTAAAGTGGGCCAATGATGGAGAGACAACCACTAGTAAAAAGCGAGCCAAAGCTGCTTAGAAAACCATCTTCGAGAAGCGAGCCAAATGTGTTAAGCAACCCACTATGAACTAGCGATCCAAGTCTGTGGAGTAACCCACGGAAAAGAAGAGAGCCGTTATCAAAAAGAAACCCATACAGTAAAAGCGAGCCATAAAAGGACAGACAACCAGAGGTCGGAAGCGAGCCTTTATGGTGTAGGACAACTAAGATTATACAGCGAGCCAAGGTTTGAGAGAAAGCCATTCCATTAGAGCGAGCCTGGAAAACCGAGCAACCCATATCTATCTAGCGATTATTAAGCAAAGGAGGACACCTCAATGGCAGACAAAGAGACCCTGCGGGCGATGACCAGATCATTTTACGACGCCCAGAAGATGCGGATCATGGCGGGCAATCGACTGGCAGCCAACGTCCGGGTAAGGTTGGGGCAAGACCCCGGCAAAAAGAACGACACAATGGACGCTGAGGCCAAAAAACTGCTAGATCAGCTGGTGGCAGAGTACGGCAGCATAGCGGATGGAATAACGGCGCGGACCATGAGGGGACGGATTAAGGAGTTTGAAACCCAGAAGGGGATTCTGGCGGATATATTCGAGTACGAACTGACGGGGCATTATCTGCGCCTAGTGGATAATGAGGAGGAAATTGGAAAGGCATTAAAACAACTGGTGGAGACGTTCCCTATTTGGGGCGGATTTCTAAAGGACGCCAAGGGGTGCGGATTCACTATGGCGGCGGTAATCATATCCGAACTTGACCCATATAAAGCCAGACACGTATCATCGTTCTGGAAATACGCGGGGCTAGACGTCGCCGGGGATGGCCAGGGGAGGTCAAAGCGGGCAGCTCATTTGGTCGAGGTTTCCTACCAAGCAAAGGATGGGACGCAAAAAAGCAAGCAGAGCATTACCTATAACCCATTTCTGAAAACGAAAGTAATGGGTGTGTTGGCGCCCAGTTTTCTTCGGACCAACTCCCCCTACCGCTTGATCTACGACGGCTACAAACACCGGTTGGATTGTCACCCGGCCCACAAGGACAAGGCGAAGGGGCACAAGCACAATATGGCCCTGAGGTATATGACCAAATGTTTTTTGCGCGATCTGTGGCTGGCATGGAGGGAGATAGAGGGACTACCGATAACTCCGGACTACGCGGAGAGCAAGCTGGGGATGAAACACGGGGCTTAAATTATTCTGGGGGGATAGCGGGAGGCGACGGAGTGGAACGACGGAAAGATTATCGACCGGACTACGAAAAGAAGGTGGACCAGGACCTATTCGCTTATAGAGATGCCCACAGGATAATCAAGATACAGACGGACAAGCTGGAGACCATTGCATTGACTGGCCGGAAGGTGACCGCAACCTATGAACTCATAGAGGGCGGTCGCGGGGGGCCGGTGAACATACCCGAGGAGAACATAACCCTGAAAATACTGGAGTGCGAGGAGCTCATTCGCCGCAAGCGGGAATACATAGAAACAATCGAGGCGATAATAGCGGACTCCTTGCCGGAGGCCGAGTACCGGCAATTTGTGAAATTGTACTGGTGGACCTGCTCGCGACACACGCCGATCCGGATGCGGATGGCTGTGGTGTTGGCGGAAATGCCGTTCTTGGAGTATGTGGACACGCGGCGGAGGCGGCGAAAAAGGGACTTGTTTTATGACTGGAGGAACAGAATTTACCGGCGTCTGGCGGAGGCGCTGGGGTACTTGGAGGGGGTGGAATGATGCCATTGGTCGAGGACACCCTTTTCGGGATAACCGATAAGGTGCAGATCGCGATTGACAGACTCAGGGCGTTTGAGCCTCCCGAGGGTTATTATCTCGCATTTAGCGGGGGCAAGGACAGCCAGGTCATTTATCATTTAGCCATTGAGGCCGGGGTAAAATTTGATGCCCACAACAACCACACGACGGTGGACCCGCCCGAACTGGTCGCTTTTGTCCGGAAGAATTACCCCGAGGTGATAATAGATAAGCCCCGGTACACTATGTGGCAGCTGATAGTGAAAAAGTCTCAGCCCCCAACCAGAAAGGCGCGTTACTGCTGCGCCGAGCTAAAAGAGAGGGGGGGGAGGGGGCGAATTGTGGTAACTGGGGTCCGGTGGGCCGAAAGTTCGAATAGGAGAAACTCGCGGGCTGTCGCGGAAATAATAGGTAAGACGAAGGCCAAGACCATGTTGTTGAACGACAACGAAGAGAATCGCAGGCTGTTCGAAAGCTGCACCCTAAAGGGCAAGAGGGTCATTAATCCCATTATTGATTGGCAGGATGCGGACGTATGGGAATACCTAAACGGGCGTGGGATAGAACACTGTTGCTTATACGACGAGGGCTTTACACGGTTGGGATGCATCGGTTGTCCGCTGGCGGGTGGACCACACATGGAGCTTGAGTTTAAGCGGTGGCCCAAATACAAAAAAGGGTATATAAGGGCTTTCGACAGAATGCTGGCGGCAAAAATAAAGCGGGGGGGGACCAGCGATTGGAAAACTGGCGAAGAAGTTATGCAATGGTGGCTAAAGAAGCCCGACAAGACGGCAGACCAAGAGTCGTTGTTTGAAGAGGACGAGGGCAATGTATAAGGAGTGCAAGTATATGTGTGATGATTGGTTTTGGTCGGTTATTTTAATTTTATACGGTGTGGTTTTAGGCATTATCGGCACTTTAGTTATTCAGTTACTAGCACACCATTTAGTGTGGGTTTAATAGCAGGGGGCGAGAGATGATGGATTTAGAGGCTGATATGAGAGACCTTAAAGTTGCTAAGTATTTCAAGGAGCGATCGGGACTTAGAGCTGATACCGAAATAATCGCAATTAAGGCCATCGAACGGGCGATCAAGGCCGAGGCCGAGGTGAAGAGGTTACGTATGGCGTTAGATAAAATAGCGAACCCACTAAAGTATATGCAGATGGAAGCAAGAACCAAAGGTGCAGAGTTGAATGGTGTTTACGCCATAATGTTGTCTAAAAACCCAAGCTACCTACAAGAAATAGCCATTGCCGAACTGGATAAGGATAAGGGGGATTAAAGATTGCGAAAAAAGTACCTAAACGGCCACCGCAGGGAGCTGATTCTGTGGATCCACTCCTTGGAAGGGGTCATGGGGGGCCACATGGAGTTTTTGGAGGACCGCGAGGAACGCCGCTGGCTGAACAGCATTTTATTGAGTATCACGGGATTGAGCAAGGCTATGTTTAGGGGCCTTCACGAAACAGAAATCAGGGCGCTACTTAATGCATCCAAGCAAGTCCGACCTTCGTTGTATGCGGAGATCAAAACCCCACCGTCGGAAAGGGAAACCACCGTGAGCCAGGAATTATTGTTTGATCTGGCCGAGTCGGCCGTGGAACTGTGTAAGTACGACTGCGACAAGGATTGGGATAACTGCCCGCGCAGAAAAATGTTTCTCGAACTGCTGTTGGAACCCTGGTCGTTGTCCGGCCCCTGCCAGTATTATCGCGGGGAAAAATATCTGGTCCCCAAAAAACCGGTCAAATAGCAAAAATTCCGTGTTATAATCAAATCGTTAAAAATATCGCGCGAGGGACGTCTGGCAGGACGCCCCTTTTGCTATTTGGGGGGGAAATAGTATGCGTGTCAAAGTGAACCCAACTCCGGAGGACCAGGCAGCGGTGGAGAAAGCCATCTCGGTTAAGGTCCTGGGGAAAATGGAGGAGACAGACCCGACCAAGTCCAAAGGGGATTATTACGTCTGTTGGATTCCGGAGGCCGAGGCAACTGTAACCATACCGGCGAGAGTGGTGAAAGAGCGAAATGCCAAAGAAGAAACGAAAAAGCGACCCAAAAATGCTGGAACTTTGCCGGAAACAGCAGTGCTGTGTGACCGGGTGCAACCGGAGAGCGCAGGCGGCCCACATCAAGAGCCGCGGCGCGGGCGGGGGAGACCACGCAAGCAACCTGTGCCCCCTGTGCTGGGAGCACCACATGGACCAACATAACCTGGGCTGGGCCAGATTCAGGGGGAGACACCCGGAAGTCATGAGCCTGGCTGACATATACCACGAATACCACCGCTGCTTTGGGTGCGTAGGTAGCAACGGAGACTGTTCGTCGGCATTCGAAGTCGGACTCAAGGTCTGCGAGGGATACCAGGAGGGGTAGGCATGATAGAACATGGAACGACGGCATTAATCGCCGGTGGATTAGCACTAATAGCCTATTGGGTAGGCACACTGGAACAGCGGTGCAAGATGGAGGACCGGCTGCTCGACTGCGCCGAAAAGGAACTCTGGATGGAAATAGATGGCGTCCAATATATGCTGGTGAACCGGGGGAAGTATTGGGCGATGCGCGAGGACGCCGAGGCGTGGCGCGCGAGAAAATAGGGGGGAATTAAGGTGATAGACGGGATACCCGTTTATTGTGCGGTAGACAAGATAGTGGACATTGAGAAAATCGTCCCCAACCCGCGCAACCCGAACCAACACGGAGACTCGCAGATTGAACTCCTGGCCAAGATTATAAAAGCCCAGGGGTGGAGAGCACCGATCACGGTCAGCACCCGAAGCGGGATGATCGTCAGAGGCCATGGTCGTATGATGGCGGCGCGCAAACTGGGACTCTCCCAGGTCCCGGTAGACTACCAGGACTACGCCAACGAAGCAGAAGAATGGGCCGACCTTATCGCTGACAACCGCATCGCGGAACTGGCGGAGATAAACAACCGTATGCTGATGGACCTCATCGAAGAGATAGACACAGGCATAATCGACCTCGAAATAACCGGCTACACGGAATCCGACTTGGAGAAGATTATCGCGGAACTAACGGCGCCCTGGGAGGATAACCTTGACGAGGACGAGGCCCCGCGCTGCCGGAAACGGCTGTCACAAAACCCGGGGAGATAATAATCTTGGGTCGGCATCGGCTGATATGCGGCGACTCGACCTCTGATGCGGACATAGCCAAACTAATGGACGGGCAGCAGGCTGACTTGGTGTTGACCGACCCGCCTTACAATGTGGACTACGAAGGGGGGACCAAGGATAAGCTCAAGATTCAAAACGACAAGATGAAAGACGCGGAATTTTTACGATTCCTTACCGACGCCTTCACCGTGATGTACGCCCATTCGAAAATGGGAGCACCGATCTACGTTTTCCACGCTGATTCGGAGGGATATAACTTCCGGGCGGCATTTAAGCACGCCGGGTATCGACTCCGCCAGTGTCTGATCTGGGCCAAGAACTCTCTGGTAATGGGCCGGCAAGACTACCAGTGGCAGCACGAACCCATCCTCTACGGATGGAAGGAGGGCGCGGGGCACACTTGGTATGGCGACCGTAAGCAAACCACACTGGTAAGATTTGACAAGCCGCAAAAGAACGCCGAGCACCCGACCATGAAGCCGGTGGGGCTGTGCGGCTACTTTATTCACAACTCCAGCAAAGAGGGAGACGTCATCCTGGACCCGTTCGGAGGGAGTGGGTCTACCTTGATTGCGTGTGAGCAGATGAACCGGGCGTGCTATATGTCCGAACTCGACCCCAAGTATTGTGACGTTATTATACAAAGGTGGGAAACCCTGACAGGGCTAAAGGGTGTGGTGCAAGGTGCCTAAACCGAGCAAGCCGGTCCAGTTTGATTTGGATCGGGACGTATGGGAGCGACAGCCCCGCGAGTCAGACAAGGCGTGGGCTGCTTTCTGCTATTACCGGGATATGGAACCGAGGAGCACTCGGAAGGCGGCCGTGGCGCTGGGCAAATCGGGGTCTATGGTAAGTCAATGGAGTCATCGCTGGCGCTGGCAGGACCGAATAAGGGCATGGGACAACCACCTGAACGGAATCTACCAGGCGGAGCGCGAAAAGGCTCAGAAGGAGATGGCCAAGAACCATATCAAGCTGGCCAAGGGGGTGCAGGCCAAGGTCGCCCAGAGGCTGCAATCGCTCCAGCCCCAGGATATAAGCGCAGGGGAAATGGGACGGCTCTTAGACGTGGCCGTAAAGATCGAGCGCCTGGCGTCGGGGGTGCCAACCGAGCACACCAAGACCGAGGTCGAGGGGCAGGTGAACATTAAGCATGAGTACGGCGTGGCCGCTAGAATATTCGCAGATGATGAGGCAAGACAACTGTACCTGGCCCTTATGGCCCGACTCTATATGGTCGAGCCTGACCCCAGCGGGCCTCGCGATGCACGCGAGCCGGGGGAAGTGGAAATATTATAAGCACTTGGCCCTGATCAACGAGGAACTCATGGAGGTATTCGCGGGGACCAACCTCCGCTTGATAATCGAGACCCCGCCCCGGCATGGCAAATCCGAACTGGTCAGCAAGCACGCGCCGCCGTGTTTCCTGGGCAACTTCCCGGATAAACGGGTGATGCTGTGCAGCTATGAGGCCGACTTCGCGGCGTCATGGGGCCGCAAGGCCCGGGACATATTAGAGGAGCACGGGCAATCCCTATACGGACTCAAAGTGAGCCAAGAGTCGAGCGCAGCTAACCGCTGGGACTTGGAAGGCCACGACGGAGGGATGGTCACAGCCGGTATCGGAGGCCCGATCACTGGTAAGGGATTCCACCTGGGGATGATAGATGACTACCTGAAGAACGCCAAGGAAGCGGCCAGTAAAACTATCCGGGACGCCCAATGGGATTGGTTTACGTCGACTTTTTATACCCGGGCCGAACCCGGGGCGGCTATTATTATAATCGCAACCCGATGGCACGAGGATGATTTGATTGGCCGCCTATTGAAGGACATGGAGAACGGCGGGGAGCAATGGCGCATAATCCGTCTCCCAGCCCTAGCTGAGGACGAGGATCCCATAGGGCGACAGCCCGGGGACGCATTATGCCCGGCCCGCTACAACGTTGAGGACCTTGACCGGATCAAACGCCGGCTGGGGTCTTATTTCTTTTCTGCCCTTTATCAGCAACGCCCCATGCCGGAGGAAGGCGTGCTGTTTAAACGTTCTTACTTCCGCTATTTCGAGGTCAAAGACGACGTTTATGTCTTACATCGGCCGGAAGGGGACAAGCGCTGGGACAAGGACAAGTGTTGGATATTCCAGACCATTGACCCCGCGGCCACCGAAGGATTACAAAGCGCTTATTTCGTGTGTGCGACCTGGGTAATGACCCCGGACCGGGATCTGCTGTTGATGGACGTGTTCCGGGAGAAGGCAGAGACCACCAAGCACATGGCGGTCATGAAGTCACAATTCGAACGCTGGCGGCCTCGGTTCCAGAGTGTTGAGAAACAGGTCTACGGCTTGAACATCATCCAGCAGGGCAAGCGGGAAGGGCTGCCGATCAAGGCACTCAACGCCGATCGCGACAAGGTGTCCCGGGCGCGGCCGATGGCGGCAAGATATGAGCTGGGGGCAGTTTACCACCGGCAAGGCGCGGCATACCTGGGGGATTACGAAGAAGAACTGATCAACTTCCCCAATGGGGAGTTTAAGGACCAGGTGGACTGCGCAGCTTACGCGGGAATCCAGGCATACAAAGAGTCCAAGACCCTCTCCCGGGTAGTGGTCTAAAAGGAGGATGGGAATGGCCAAGGCAATAATAAACAAAGCAATAGCCATGCAGGCCAAAGGGCGCGGTGCCGCGGGAGGGTCTAGGCAACTACCGGCCGACCCGTTTGGCAAGCTCTACGGGGAGTACGGACTGGTTAAGCCCCCCTACTCCTTCGATAAGCTCATGGAACTGAAGGAATCAAACCCTATCCACAGTGCGTGCATCGAGGCCAAGGCCGACGATATCGCCGGGCTGGGGTGGCAGTGGGTGTCCGAGGACGAGGACAAGCAACCGGACATAGGCAAGAAAAAGGCGCTGGAGGAATTGCTGAAACAATGCAACCCCGAGATGACTTTCCGCGAAATCCTGCGGGCTATGTGGGAGGACTTCGAGACCATAGGCTGGGGGATACTTGAAGTGGTCCCCGACGGCAAGGGGCAAATGGCCGAACTCTATCACGTGCCAGCCTACACAGTGCGGGTGCACAATGACGGGATTCGCTATGCTCAGTACCGCGACGGGGTGGTTCGGTGGTTCAAGCGATACGGGGACGAGGACACCTACGATATGCACAGCGGGGATAAAAAGGACGGCATCCCCGAAGAAGAGCAGGCCGGCCAACTGATAGTAATCCGCAAGGCCGGGGGCCGGTCAAGTTACTACGGAATACCAGCGTATATCTCTGGGCTAGGGGCGATAGTCGGCGCAATGGCTGTGCGCGACTTCAATATCAACTGGTTTTCCCAAGGCACTATCCCGGACACATTGCTGATCGCCGAGGGCGCTGACGTTGACCCCCAGGTCACCGCGACCCTACAGTCCTTTTTTAGCTACGAGACCAAACAGACCCGCGGCAAGCTGGCCATCCTTCCGGTGCCGGCCGAAACCGAGGGAGTAAAAGTCAGGCTCGAGAGACTGACCCCGGAAACCAAGGACGCGTCCCATCGGCTATACCGGCAGGACAACAATCTGGAGATATGTATAGCCCACCGGGTGCCGCCTTATAGAATCGGATGGCCCATAACCGGTTCTCTGGGAGGGTCGACCTCAGCCGAGATGAATGAGTTTTACAAGGCGTCAGTGATCGCCCCGTCCCAGGAGATATTAGAACACCGCTTGAACTCATTTTTGTTTGCACCGTTCGAACTGGGCGGGTGGAAGTGGAAGCTGAACGAGATGGACCTGAGCGATGCCGTGGCTGATCTGGACTATGCAGTCAAAGGTGTCAGCAACCGACTGATGACCCCTGACGAAGGTCGGAAACGGATCGGCTTGGGACCATACGAGGACAAGGAGGAAGGTAAAAAATACTTCCAGCCGAGCACTTGGGTCGAAGTGGGCAAGGAACAGCCTGAGCCGACCCCGCCGCCGGGGCAAAACGGGCCTATTCCGCCGGATAAGGCCCCAGCGCCGCCGCAGGGCAATGGCAATAAACAGCAGGGGCAAACACCCGACCCCGACCCCAAAAATGGCGCACAGGCGAACGTCGGAGGAGGCAATGAGCCAGTGGCCAAGGCTGACGACGCAGGAGACGAATACTGGTCCGATTGGGTGAAGGTCCACCACAAGCAAGAGGCAAAAGCCCAGCCAATCATTGAAGATTTTTTCGACGACAGGCGGAGCGAATAATCGGGGCGCTTCCGCCACAGAGTGATATCCCCGAGTACAAGATTGAAAAGGCCCCCTGGTTTGAAGGCATCATCGACCCCCTGGCTGAGCAGCAGGACTTCATGGAGAATATCCTGCCCGAACTCGAGGCAACCTTTGCTGTGTTCGCAGAGCGGGTGGCAGAGTCGTTGGACGCAACCTATGACCCAATGAACGACTCGGCCCGGGTGTGGATTCAGGAACACGCCGCCGAGCTGGCCAAAGGGGTAACTGATACTACTCGGGAAGCCCTGCGGGAGACCATTGAGGACGGCTGGACGCAGGGCGAAGGCGTGGACGAAATTGCCAAGCGGATCCGCGAGGTCATGGAGTACGCCAGCCGCTACCGCAGCTATATGATCGCGAGGACCGAAACGACTAACGCGGCCAACATGGGCGCGATATCGGCAGCGCAGCAGACCGGGATTCAGACTAAAACTTGGTGGGCGGCCGTGGATGAGCGTATGTGTTCGCTATGCTCAGGCTTGCACGGGACCACCGTGCCGATCGACGAACCCTTTGAGTTTGGAGGGATGGGGCCAAGCAGGCATCCGAATTGTAGGTGCACATTACTCTTCGGGATTGGAGAGATGGATTGATGGGAGCTTACCTGGAAATAACGGCGTCACCGCGATGCCCCAATAAATGCTTATTCTGTCCGCAGGAGCTGTTCGAGCAGAGGTATCCGCACACCGGGTACTTATCCTTGGACGAATTCCGGACGGCCATTGGCAAGATTCCGGAGCAGAGCACGGTCGTGTTTGCGGGATTCACTGAGCCGTGCATGAACCAGGACGTCCCGGACATGATCTTAGAGGCGGCCGCCCGGGGGCACCAAGTCATGCTGCTGACCACCTTGGTCGGACTCAAGCTGGCCGACTACGACCGGATTCGACACATAAATTTCGCGCACTTCTCGGTCCACATTCCGGACAACCAGGAGAGCATGATACTAGCTCAAACTCGTTATTACCAAGGAGTGCTGCGGTACGTTTCCGAGAACCCCCCGAATGGGGTGTTCCTGTTCAACCACCACCGCGGGCAACCCCGGGAGGACGTGGCTCAATATGCACACGGCAGCTTTCCCCTAATCCTCCACGACCGGGCGGGAAACTTGGAGGGGGACCTCGGGGCCGTGAAGGTTTACCACCATGGGAACATTCAGTGCGGGCACAACTTCCTGTTCCAGCGCCCGCACGGGGGCGGGATGATGCTCCCCAACGGGGATGTCTATCTGTGCTGTTCGGACTTCGGGCTCCAACACCGGCTGGGCAATCTGCTGACCGACTCGTGGGAGGAGCTTATGAATTGCCAGGAAATGAAAACGGTCCTGAGCGGATTATGTCGCTCTGAAAGCGACATTCTGTGCCGGCGGTGCTACCTGGCCAAGGGGGGATAGAGATGCGATTTAGCAGTGTTATTTCTAAATTCAATCCCAATCACGACCGGGCAGGAAGATTTTCGACCGGGAGCACGGGGGGAAACGGCACTAAGTATATAGATGACCCAACCAAGTGGGGAGATTCGGGTGATTATGTGGCGTATAGGGCCGGCGATTTAAAAACGGACCGAGGGTTACTGTCCTTCGCCCGAACGGAAAAATATGCACAAGCATATGGCACGAACGTTGAGAAATTTATTGTGTCGGTCAAGAATCCTTATACGGTTGATGCGACGGGAATGACTCCTGTGGGTGCAGTCCGGAAAGCATACATGGCATTAACCGGCAAAGAGCTGAAATTCGATTCAGGAAAACGCACCAACAAGGAGATATGGCGGGCCGCAGACAAGAAGATGGCATCGATATTGGAAAAGGCGGGCAATGATGCCTTGATATATAAAAATATGGGTGAGTCCGATGAACTGCTGCTCGTCGCTAAGAACAAGGCCCAGGCAAAATCTTATTCGGAAATAGCCAAGATAGCTGTGGTGCTCAAGCACCTGCAGGGAAAGCATAATCAAAAAAACCACGCTCCCTACAAGCACCGCAACCGGGCATGGGGAGAGAAGCACAGCCTGCCCTGGAAATCGGAGTACAAGGGCAAGGGGCTGGCCGGGAAGTATGAGTTGGCTCGCTTGACTCATGACGAAAAGGCCGCGGCGGCGGTATCTCATGCGGCTGGCACCTACAAAAAGAAACCATCCAGCATTACCAGCTATCCTAATGAGATGGGGAAAGCCATTAAAACGGTAACGAGCACCTACGGGCAGTTCGCGGACAAGCACCTTATGACCGCAGCGAACAAGGTGGGGTTGAAGCTAGAGCAGGCATTAGCGGACCCGGGCAAGTTTTCCGCGGGTCTCCAGACTCACTTAAAGAACATGTCGGCGGCCGACATTGACGGAATGGGAGTCGTAACGGCAAAAATCTACGCAGGCGCGCTGGGGCTATCAACCAAAGGGGCCAAGTCCGACGTGATCGCGGCCATAAAGGCCAAGATGGCCGGGGAGGACATTCCCGCGCCCAAGGCCAAAACCCCTAAGCAGGCCCTGGACGAGACGGTGCAGGCCACCGGGACCAAGGGCAAGGCAGCCGCCAAGACCGCGGCGTCCGTGCTGGCCGCGGATAAAAAACCGGATGGCGCCCCCAAAGATGTGGTGTCCACTATCCCGGACCCCAAGAACCTCAAAAAGGTGCCGGGCAATCTGGGTGGAACCGGGGAGAAGCATCTCTACGAGGACGCCGACGGCAACCAATATATGTTCAAGCCAGCCCAGACCAAGCAGGGCGTCAAAGAACCATTCAGGGCCGACATTCAGGAAGCGGCCAGCAAACTTTCGCTGATGCTCAAAGACAATCCTTTGGACACCGTGGAAGTCAAAAAAGTCACGATCAACGGCCAGGACGGGACCCTGCAAAAGGTGCTCCCCGCCACCGGAAATATTCAGGGCAAGTCGATCAAGAACATGACCGATAAACAGCGCCAGCAACTGTTAGAGGAGCACACCGTGGACTGGCTCTTAGGAAACTTCGACGGCCATTCAGGCCAGTTTTTGCAGATGCGGAACGGCCGGTTGGTCGGGGTGGACAAGGACCAGTCCTTCCGGTTTATAGACGACGCCAAGGCCAAAAAGATGAGCTTGGATTACGACCCCAACGGGGTGACCCCGGTTTATAACACTTTGTTCAAGGGACATAAAAGCGGGGACTTTAAGCTCGACCTGGACAGCGTGGGCAAAATGGTCAAGCGGGTGGAGAATATCCCGGACAAAACGTACCGGGAGAACTTCCGCTCCTATGCGGAGGGGATTCATGGCAAGGGAGCCAAAGCCGAAGCCCTGTTGGACAAGATCGTGGCCCGCAAAAACAGCCTGCGATCTGACTACGAAGAATTCTTCGGCAAAACGCTGGGGGTCAAAAACGCGGATGGGACTCCGTTTAAGTTTGCCGACACGGCAGCAGCTCCGAAGGGAGCCAAGAAAACCCCCGATGCGATTAAAGTCACCCACGGCGACGGGGCTCCCGAGCCGTTTAAGGGCAAAACCGCAGCCGATATTGCCAAGAAGGGATCTATATACTATAAAACTGTGTTGGAGCAGGCCACCCCCGAACAGTTAAAAGCGCTGGGCAAAGAGTTTAAAATAAGCGCATCGGGCACCGACGACATAAAACAAAAAGTCCTTAATCACTACAATCAATTAGCCGGGAAGGACGCTGACAAACTCGTGCCCAGCAAAGCCGATCTGTTGACTCTAAATAAAAAGGCGATTGAGAGCATGGCGGCCAAATCCGGACTCGTGACGCCCGGGGATTATCATCCCAAAGCGTCAATGATAGACATGCTCGCATCCCACTATGCAACCGGAGGCAATCCTATAAAAGCGGTAACTGGCGCAACTCCAACCGGGCTGGCTGCCAAGAAAGTGACGGATTTAAAAGCCATGGCGAAGGCTGCTGGGATCAAGGGTTATTCCGGAATGACCAAGGCGCAGTTAATCGCAGCGATCAGCGCCGGAGCAGGCAATAAGGTGACGCCGTCCCATGCTGCTAAGATCGAAATGAAAAATGGTGTGCCGCACTTCCAGGGGCAGAAGATCGTAACCGAGAAGGGAGAATACCTTGGTAGCGTAGTAGGGTCCGTGCTCGGGAAAGGGTCCAACCAGACCATAAAGACCCAGGAGAGTGCCTGGGACACCAAAACCTTCGACACCTACTACACGATAGACATGCTTAAAAAGCATGCAACAGCAAATGGGATGAAGGTCACCGATGCTCAGATTAAACAGGCCGTGCATGGCATGGAGACCTTTACGGCAAGCCAATATGGAGCTATACGGAGGGCGCAGGGAAAAGCCAAAAATGGGGAGCCCCTCGACACTTCGGAGAAGAAATACCTCAAGCTGGGCCAGGGTGCCGACGCGTTTATTGAGATGGGACCCAAGTGGAATAGCAACGGCCCCATTTATCGCAAGATTAACGTTAGCAGTACGAATATAAACGACTTTTTAGCCAAGCACCAACCGGGCAATATAGTTAACCAGCTTGACGGGACGAGCTCCTGGACAACAAAAGAGGGGGTATGGTCAGGGAATATCAAATTCGTGATGAAGGGTGGGACCATGAGCGGCACCCCGGTAGATTGGGTGTCCTCGAACAAGGGCGAAATGGAGGTCATGATGCATTCGGGTGCCATGCAGCGAGTAGATCAGGTGGTTAAGACCGGGGCCAACAGCTATGAAATCCATGTAACCGAGGTTCCCCCGGTGCTCCCGAGCCAGATACCGACTGGATTTACTAAGGCAGATGTGGTACACTTAACCTACGCAAAGGAGGGGGATGCCATGAACGTCAAGAAGGGCAAGCAAAAGGAAATCCAGCCGGACAGCGGCGTGAAGGTTTTTGATTTCGCCACCCAGAAGTGGTACGAATTCGAGGCAACCGAAGGCAAGACGCTGACCAACAAATACGGAATCCCGCACGACAACGGGATGACCGCCGAGGAACTGGCTGAGGCCAATCGGCCAAAGAAGGAAGAGTAGCCGACCAACGAGCCGCTCCCAATCGGGGCGGCTTTTCAGTTTTCTGAAAGGGGGACGAAATGAGCACGTTTTTGAAAACCGACTCCAAGATGCGGTACACCCTCGGCGTGGTGTACGCCCCGGACGAGGTCGACTCCCAGGGGGACTTCTCCCCGGCCGAGGAGATCGAGAAGGCCTGCCATGGCTTCATGCGCAGCCTGCAGGGGAAAAAGATCAAAAAAGGCGCGCTGGGATTCATGCACAAGGACTGGAGCGATGATATCGGCGACATAGTGGAGTGCTTTATAGCCCCGATTGATATGACCATTGGGGACGCCGAGATCAAAAAGGGGACCTGGCTACTGGGGGCCGTCTGGTCGGAGGACATATTCCAGAAGATCGAGGACGGCGAAATAACCGGCTACTCCATGGGGGGCAGCGGGACCCGGGAGAAGGTGGACGAGGTGGCCAAGTCGGACGACGAGCCATCCCGGTTTGCACAAGCAATGCATGAGGCAATCACCAACCGACTATCCAGCGAAGGGAGGTGATAAAAGTGCCGAATAAGCTCAAGGATATGAAAATCAAGGAGATCAGTGCAGTAACCAAGGGGGCCAACCGCAAACAGTGGGTCATCGTCAAGTCTGACGAGGGCGACCAAGACATTCTTGCCGCGGACGATATCCTAAAGGTGGCCGTTGAAGCATTGGGGATAGCCATCAATAAGACCGTCCAAGAATATGATGAACCCGATGATGGGGACATCACCAAAATGCAGGACGACATTGAAGCGTCTTTCGAGGAATTTGCGGATTTTGCGAAAGAGGCTATGGTCGGCTCCTTTATGGATAACATAGGGAGAAAGAACCTGCGGGACCGGTTGTGGGGAGCCACCGACGCCTTGTACGAGGCGATTCAGGCGACCTTAAGCAACCCTGACATAGATAAGGACCAAAAGGCGGCCGACGTAGAGCAGGACCTGGAGGACTTCGCCGAATGGGTAAGTGGTCAACTGTTTAACAGCAAGGTTGCCAAGGCGGGTGCGGTGATCAGCTCCGACCGGCTGCGGAGGCTCAAAGAGACTCATTCCGCCCTCGGGGCAATAATCACGGAAGCCGAAGGAGTGAAGGCCGAACCCGACAAGGGGGACGTCCAGAAAGGGGATGATACCGAAGTGAAAGCAGAAGAGATTAGCAAAATGGTAGACGATGCCCTGCAACCCATCATCGATAGGCTGGATAGCCTGGAGAAGTCGGGCGAGGGGGAAGAGAAGGGTGAGGACATGGCTCAGGTCGTAACCGATGCCATCACCAAGGCCATGGAACCCATCGCCCAGCGCCTGGAAGTAATCGAGAAGGCCAAGGGAATCAAAAAATCCATCGACGGCCAAGAGGACGAGGACAAAAATGTCAAAAAGTCCTTCTGGGGCGGCATCCTGTAGGGTAACCCCCAAAGTAATCACATACCACCACGAGAGGCAGGGGCCTCTTTTTTTGTTGCCCATATTCGAACTTTGAAGGGAGAGGATACTGTTGAGAAATACCGAGCTCATAAACAAAATTGATACCGGCGACCTCGCGGCCGGCGGGATTCTGCTACCGGAGCAAAGCAAAAAGTTTTTTAAGATGACGTTTGAGGCCACTCCGTTCTCAAAACTGCACCGCAAAGAACAACGCGCAGCCAAGACCGGTGAAATTGACAAGATCGCGATTGGCGGCCGCCTGCTGAGAAAGAAAATCGAGGACACCGACGACAACTACCGTGCCGGCGTTACCCACGGCAAGGTGGAATACTCCACTGTGGCTGTGCGTCTGCCTTGGGAAATCACCGAGGAGACCCTGCGGGAGAACATCGAGGGCGAGGCCTACGAAGATCTGGTCATGGGAATGATGACCACCCAACTCGGCATCGACCTGGAAGATTTGCATTGGAACGGCGACTCCAGTCTGGTGGCCGACCCGTTCCTGAGTGTTAACGACGGCTGGCTGAAAAAGATGTCTGATGGAGCCACCCACGTAGTGGACTGCACCGCCGACACCAAGTTCAACAAGTCTACCTTCTTCAAAATCCTGAGCGAGCTTCCTAATAAGTTCCGCAGCGATAAACTGCGCTGGATGATGAGCCCCAACCGGGCGCTGAACTGGGTAGAATACCTGACCGGACGTTCCACCGGCGCTGGCGATGCCGCCCTGAACGGTGGAGGCATCTTGGGCGCGGCTCCCTTGGGAATCCCCATCTGCCCCATCCCTAGCTTCGGCGACAGCACCATCGTGCTGGGCGACCCGCAGAACTTTGTGGCTGTGTGGACTTATAATATCCGGATTCGCAAGACCACCGAAGGCCGCGAAGCCGTAATGCAGGACAAGCGGTTCTATGTGGTGCATCTGGACGACGACCCCGTAATCCAGGAACTCGACGCCTGCGTCCTGGCCAACAACCTGACTGCCACCACCCTGACTGACTAATGGTCGCGGTCAAGCTGACTAAACATCTCAGCTATAACGGGTACGGAATCCGGGCCACCAGGGACAACCCAATCGTGCGCACCGACCCCGAAACGGCAGCGGCGTTGGTGACCGCAGGGCATTTTGAATATCTGGAGACCCCGGAACCCGTAATGATTCAGGAAACCAAGCCGGCCCGCCCTAAACGGGCCAAGAAATAAAGGAGGTAGATATGGATGGAACTTCAGAGAGGATATAACCCTGGCGCCTTGGGCCTGTATCAAGTGGCCAGCGGTCGCATTAGAATCGGCGAGGTCGCATCCGCCAGCGCTGGCACTGTCAACGTAGCGGTCCTGCCCGCGGGAGCTCTCATCGTTAACACCCTGGTCGAAATCGAAGAGCCCTTCAACTGCGGCAGCCCGGTCCTCCAGGTCGGCAAGAATGCCAGCGTGGATGACCTTGTGCCCAGCGCGTCCATTACCGAGGGGACTCCCGCATTTTATGCGAACGGCACCCCGGTGATCGCCCGGGTCACCGAAGAAACCACCGTTAAGGCCAAACTGAGCCGCACCGGGGCCGCTGGGACCACCGGAATCGCAAACGTAATGGTCTTTTACGTCCGGGTGCAAGAGGCCTAGTAGAAAGGGGGTAACCCCGTGAATTATGTTGGCTTAGAGCACCTCAAGGCCAGGGTGAATACGACATTGGCCGATTACGATCTGGACGAGATCATTACTGCGGAATCCGCAGTCATTACCCGCGCGCTCGGAGTTGAGCCTGGAAGTCCAATGACCGAGTATTTTTACGGGGCGGGACCGGTGTTGTTTCTGACTTTTGCCCCATTGGCCGGCTCGGTATCGGTGGACGAAGTCGACACCGACGGAACAGAAACGGTCGTTGATGCCGACACCTACACCGTGATGGGCACGGCTATTGTTCGGAACAGCGCCATGTCGACCCGGAGTTATCTGGACTCCCCTACCAAGTGGCCGCGGATAAGCAAGGCGACCTACGCCTTGGCGGACAGACCGGGAATACTGGCGGTATGCCAGGGGGTGTGCATTGATTTGTGTAGATTGGCCATCAATGAGATGGGGGTAGAGCAGAGTGAGTCGATTGGCAGCTACAGTCATAGCTCAAAAGACACAAACACCGAGAGGCGGCGCATTTTGGCCCGGCTCGGAAGGGTCAAGGCGGTCAAGCCTGCGGTGGCACGATGAGCTACAACCAAATGCTCAACAAAACCTTGGAGGTTGTCCGCAAACTGTCCGCGTCCGACGGTATGGGTGGATTCACCGACGGCACCGACGAGGAGTGGATCAGCGTCAAGGGGCGGATTAGCCCCGCGTCGGCCCAAACCCAGACCATGTACCAGGCTTTGGGGGTGCGGGTAACGCACACCGTGTATCTGCAGGCCGGAGTCCAGGTGGCGGAAGGCAACCAACTCCGCTACGGAACCCGGTACCTATTGGTCAAGGGAATTAAGGACCCGGATGAATCGGGCCACCACCTGGAATTGCAGTGCGAGGAGGTACGGTGATGGCAGTCAAATATGTAAGCCATTTGCCCGCCTGCGTGGCATTGTTCGAGGCCGAGATTGATCGCCGAGTTAGTCTCGCCTGCCAGCACATGGTGAACGCAACCAAACAAACCTTAACCGGGCAGCGCACCGGGAGAATATACCGGGTGGCGGGAACCAAGCAGAAATACACCGCGTCGCACGCGGGTGAACCACCGGCGGTGAGAACCGGCCGGCTTAGGAATAGCATTAGGTTTATCATGCTGTCCAAAGGCTCCCACGTTGAGGGTGCGGTGGGTACCGACGTTGAATACGCTCCCTACCTGGAGTTCGGCACCAGCAAGATGGCGCCCCGCCGGTTTCTGGGCGTTACTTTCGAGCAGGAGCGGATTCGCATCTTCTCTATTTTGAGAGGGGGCGGATAGCGTGACTGACGATCTTTTAAAGGGCCTGTGGGGAACCCTGGCCAACGACGCCACCCTGGCGGCGCTGTTGAGTACCTATACGCCATTGGGCGGGACGGCTGGTCCCGCTATATTTTTTAACCGCGGCCCCCGAGACACAACCATGCCCTATATAGTTCTGAGCGGCGATGCCAACGTGGAGGAGACCCCGGCCACCGAGCGATTCTCGTGCGGGGTGGACATATTCGACGAGTCGCCCAGCGGAATCAGCGTGTTGGCTATCGGGAAGCGGATCGAGAAACTATGGGACTTTCAGACCCCCAGCATTGCCAATGTGACCATGTTGGGGATAATGCGACAATCTAAAACCCTGGTTCCGGATGAGGACGAGAATATCCAACACCTACACATGCAGTTCATCGTCCGGTATTGCCGGAACGATCTGTATTAGGGAAGGGGGCTGAGGCTTGGTCGCAATAGTTACAGCCAACGCGGTCCATGGCGGGGTGGAAACCATCGTCGAGATGCACTCCCGCCTGTTGAACGCACCCGTTTATGTGGCCGGCGGGCTCCGCGACCCCTATGGGTCCTGCCCTTTCGACTACACCCGGACTGACACTCCGGAGGATTTTGAGCAGGCCCTGCAATTTAGCGATGCGGTCATGTACCACTGGTTGCCCAGGTGGGCCACCGACATCATAAAGAAACTGCGGATTCCGGCTATTGAGTACGTGCACCGAACCGACACGGCCGACAACGACAAGAGCGTCCCCACCAAGGTGATTGCACACAGCCAGCACATCGTAGATTACCTGAAAACGATGGGTTGCAAGGCTGAGCTGGTCCCATATCCGCTGGAAGTGGACACATATCCTTTGGCCACCGGAGGCCCCAGAGTGGGCGGGGTGACCAGCTATTACAGCATTAAAGGGCTGGACACCATTATCCGGGCGCGCAAGCTGCTAGGCGGTCACGGCGAGCTCCTCCTGACCTTTTACGGTTCGGGGGCAGACCTGCCACGGTTGCAATTGGTAGCCGCGGAGGAGAATGTTGCCGCCCAGATGCTAGGCCCAGCCAAGGACCCGAGGGAGGTATGGCAGGAGTACCGCCTAGCAATATCGGCCAGCACGGTCGAAGGCGGGACGCCGCTGGCGATTCTGGAGGCTTTGGCTTGTGGAATCCCGGCCATTGTGCCCCAACTCCCCGGGTGCCTGGAGATCAAAACCCGGGCGCTCGAAGCCGGGGTTGACCTCCCGTTGTACTTTTTCGACGGGACGTCCGCTGATCTGGCGCGGGTCATGGATCAGGTCCTGCATTTCAACCTGGACCCCACCAAGGGGCGCGAGGCCATGTTAAAACTGTTCCCGCCCGGAGAGCATATCCGGGCAATCAGAAGTATTGTAGCGGAGGTGTCCAAGTGATGCAGCAGATAGACAAAGTCGCGAGCGTATTCGACGAGGGCTATTACCACAATGACCGGCTGGATTATTCGTGGGGCCGGCTTCAAAAAGAGTTTAGGGCGTCGGCTAACGTTATCAAGCAGCGGTTCGACCCCGTAAGCCTGCTCGACGTAGGATGCGCCAAGGGCTTCATGGTCAAGGCATTGCACGAGATAAACGTAGACGCATGGGGCGTTGATGCGTCCAAGTATGCGTTAGCGGCCGCCCCGCCCGAGGTCCAGTTTTTCCTTTCGCGGGGGATTATCCAGGCTCTGCCTTTTAATGACATGGCCTTCGACACGGTTTTATGCTGCGACGTCTTGGAACACATACCCGAGGAGGACGCCGAATTGGCGTGCTCCGAACTAATGCGGGTGACCGACAGGCGTTTGATCATCAACGTTATTACCCTGGAGGTTCCCGACTACGACGACCCCACCCACATTACGATTAAGCCGCGGCAATGGTGGGTCGACAAGCTCTTATCACACGGGGGGCAGGAAGTCCCCTACGATTCATACGGAGCTGCGGTCTGGTGGTTCAATGTACGGGAGCGGTCAATCGTAATCCAGAAATAAGATTTGACCAGGGATAGGCCCGCAGGCATGTGGGCGACGCGCATCACCCCCCTGCGCGTCCCTGGTCATTAATTGTGGGGGCCAACAAGTGATTAGAGGGGGGCATTGGAATGAAAATAGCCATATTGACCAGCGTGTTCTTTCAGCAAGTCGAGGAGATACACGGCCAGGATCGCATTATATTCGGAGGAGCAGAGCGGTACCTAGTCGAACTGGCAAACTTCCTGCGGGCCGATGGGCACGAGATTACCGTGTATCAGTCCATGACCGGCAAAGAGATGATCACCAAGGAGTACCAGGGAATTAAGATAGTCTGCCTGCCGGTCCAGGACACATGGGAGCTACATGTGGCCCCGAACTTGTGCGAGACCTTCCACGAGATGAGCATTGCCGCCGACCTACGCATCTACTTTGCCAGCTTTCTCGCCTGGCCACGGGTCAAGGGTCCCTGCATATCCATCAACCACGGGGTGTTTTGGGATTTTCCGGGGCATTTCCCCCGGACGACTTACGGGGAGGCCCGGGATGAGTTTTTTAGGCGCCAGATCGAGGGCATGACCATGGTGGACGCGTGCGTGGCGGTGGACACCAACGTTCGCAATTTTGTGGCCGGGTATATGCCGGGCTATGAGACCCGGATTCACTATGTCCCCAACTTTGTGAACACGCAGCAGTTTTGCCCACGCAAAGACCTGAATAGCGGCCCCATCAAGATTCTGTACCCGCGGCGGCTCACCCCAGTGCGGGGAATAAACGAATTCATGTCAGCGGCATCTGAATTACCAGAATGCGAATTTTTACTGTGCGGGCAGTCGTTCTCCGAGGAAGCCGAGGAGATGCTGGTCAAGTACCAGGAGGACACCCAGCAGAACATGCGCACCATTTCTCGACCCATGGAGGACATGGCCGAGGTGTACCAAGCGGCCGATATAGCCGTGATTCCCACCCGGGCCGCCGAGGGAACAAGCCTGTCGTGTCTTGAAGCCATGGCTACCGGGCTGCCGATCGTAACCACCCCGGCAGGAGGGCTGCCCAACTTGGTCATTGATCGTTGGAACGGGCTATTGGTTGACCTCAACCGGGACAGCCTGACCCCCGCGCTGAGATGGCTTATTGACCGTCCGGAGAAGATGATCGAGTACGGTAATCGCAACCGCGAAATGGCGGTCGAGGCCTTCGATATTGAAGTCTGGAAAGAAAAATGGAGACAAGTGATTAACTACGTCATGTAAGGAGGAGATAGACTGTGAGAAGCGGCGTAACTACCCAGACCATGAACAATATCCTCATTGGCCCGGGCGCCCTGTACAAAGGCTTTGTAAACCCCAGCTCCCCTGGCACCCTAATAGGGGCAACCTCGGGAGGCAATACTGTCCGGATCACCCGGGAGTATTACAACCCCGAGATCGACGGATTGCTGGGACCCCTTAAAGGTGCGGGACGAGTGGTCAAAGAAAGTGCGGAGATTGAGGCCAACCTGGTCGAAATCACCAAGGAGAACATACTGCTGGCATTGGCCGGCACGGTGCAAACTGCGTATGGTTCTCCCCAGACCCATGCTCTGATTTCCAGCGCAGGGGCGATCAGCGCCGGCAACTACATTGACACCATCGCCCTGGTAGGTGAGAAATCCGGGTCCACTCAGCCTATCTGCTTTGTAATTGAGAACGCTCTGGTCACCGATCCCGTGGAATTCCCGCTGGGCGATGGCAAGGGCACCGTGGTAATGAAAACTAAGTTTACCGCGCACTATCTGCAGGAGAGCCCGAGTGTGCCGCCCTGGAAGATTTACTCTCCGGTTTAATTAGATCATAGGGGGGAATAACCAATGACAACCAAAAAGAAGAGCGAGATCGAAACGCTCGTTGAAGTGAACCAAGAGATCGTCCTGGACGGTAAAACCTATCAAATGCGAAGGTTAAACGTCCGGGACGTTTTCTCGTTTGCCAACCTATTCTGGAAAGCCATGGCCCAGGTCCGCGAGGAGCTAGGCGAGGAGGCGCTGGAACAACAGGACGACGCCGCGGCTACCAACGTGTTTTTTGAAGCCTTTTTGGGCAACCCGGTGGGATTCGCTAAGGTTTTTGGTCCGGTAATCGGGATGACACCGGACGAATTTATGCGAATGTCTCCGAAGGCGACAATGGACTTTCTAGGGGTGCTCCAAAAGCAGGAGGACCTCAACGCTTTTTTCGGCGCGGCTCTAGCGATGATGGGGACGCTCGGATCACTATCGCGCGGGCAATAGACATGATACAGGCACGGTACGGCTGGGACGACGAGCAAGTGCTCTCCCGGCCGTACACGCGCTTTCTGCAAATCCTGGAGGCCATGGGGCAGAACAAGGCCGAGGAGGCCAAGGCAAGAATGGTTGACGGAGCCTGGATAGCCTGGCAGACTGCGCATTTTGAGACCCCGCTGACATTCGGGGAATACCTCGACAAAATGGGTCTCGGGGAAAAACCAGAAATCGCAACCGCCGATGACGCTGTAAAGAACGCCGAATCGGTGCTCAGTAGACTGAAAGGGGGAGTGGCAACCCGTGAGCTTCTCTAGTGAACTATTTAAGCTCTATGGAACAATCGACATAAACGGGGGCTCTGCCATATCCCAAATGACGCAGGCGGAGTCGGCCGGGCGACGACTCAGTGGCGTGCTTGGCTCTGTGACAAAGCAGGCCATGGGCGTGGCCGCTGGCTTTGGACTGTTTTCTGTCGGTGCTAAAGCAATTAGCTTCCTGCGGGAGACATTCATAGGATTCAATGCCGACATGGAAGGTGTCCAGATTGGATTCACCACCATGATGGGGTCGGCGGACGCGGCGGCCAAGTTCACGGAAGAACTCCTAAACTTCGCCGCCAAGACACCGTTTGAATTCCCGCAGCTACAGTCCGCTGCCCAGCGCATGCAGGCGTTTGGATTTGAATCTGAGAAGGTTATCCCCATGATGACCGCGATAGGCGACGCCAGCGCCGGTTTAGGCCGTGGCCAGGAGGGGATTCAAAGACTAACCCTCGCCTTGGGACAAATGAAAGCCAAGGGCAAGATTCAGGCTGAGGAGATGCTCCAGCTAACTGAAGTCGGAGTAAACGGGTGGAATTACCTCGCCGAGGCCATGGGCATGACCACCATGGAGCTCCAGAAGATGTCTCAGAAGGGGCTACTGCCCGCAAACGAGGCTATCGACGTTATTGTGGCCGGGATGGAAAAGCAATTCCCCGGCATGATGAAGAACATGGAGGATACCTGGGAAGGCGTAACCTCGACCATTAAAGACAATGCCCGCATGTTGATCGCCGGGCTGACTCAGAACACCTTTGCCTTCATGAAGAACGGGCTGATTGAGGTCCGCGATTTTATGGAAAACGTGATGCTGATATTTAAGGCCGAGGGCTGGAAGGGGCTATGGGACAATCTTGTGCCCCCGGATATCCAGCGCACTCTTGGCCCTATTCTGGCCGTGTTCGGGTCCGCATTTGAATCTATCAAGCAGGGCATCCGGGATATCATCCCCGTGTTGACCGACATAGCCAGAACCGGGGCCGTGTTCCTGTCCCCGATCGTGCTGGCCATAGGATTGGCGGCCAAGGCGGTAGGAGAGTTTGCTTCGCTGATCGCACGCAACTGGGGTGCAATCAAGCCGATATTGGTGACTACCCTGGCGCTGTTCTTGAGTTACAAAACGGTCGTAATCACCATGGAATTGGCCCGCAAGGCTGTGCTGGCTTTCCAGCTTACCACCGCTCTGTTCTCGGTGATGGCCCAGGCGGTTAAAGCCGGGGGACTGGCGTTTGCTGCTTTTAATTTCGTGCCCAAGACCATGGCCGAGGTGCGGGCGGCAATCATCCTGACTAAGGTGGTGGCAGTAGGAGAATTTATGGCCATCGCCGCTATCGTCACCGCGGTCATTCTGCTGGCCGTGGAGATTGTTCGCAACTGGTCGACGGCCGTGCCCGCCATGAAATCAATCGGTTACGCTATCGGCTCAGTGTTCAAATGGCTAGGGGCCGCTGCTAGTGTACTTGGCAACGAGATACAATACGGGCTGGCTACTGCCCTACGTGCGACCGTCGGAAACGTGCTCGCCTTTGCCCGCACCCTAACTGGAGTATTCGGACCGCTGGCCAAGGCGCTGCCAGATCAATTCCAGGCATTATATGCGGGGCTTACCGACGGATTGGACGCAGCTGTGGCTGGCATGGACGACTTTAAAACTGGGTCAGCGGCGGCACTTGACGCAGCTAAAGCCAACTTGGGAGCAGCCGGGGCGGCAGTAGGAGAAAACGTCGACACCATGGTTGGCAACGTTAAGAACTTCGGCTCCGCTGTTTGGGGTGACATGACGGCCGTGTTCGGCAAGGCCAAGGAGACCGTGACTAACTCCTTCGCGGGAATGACCGTGGCCAGCGACGATGCCGCCACCGAGGCGGCACTGGATTGGGATACCGCTGCCAAAAACATGCAGGATGCCATGAACGAGACCGCCGAGGCAGGCAAGAAAAGCGGGAGTGCAGCCAAGGGGGCCGCCAAGGAAGCCAAAGCCGAGCTAGACAACTATATGAACACACTGGACCCGCTCAAGGCTAAAATCGAGTCGATAGATGCGGCCATGGAGGCCAATGTCAGCAACCTCGAGGCGACCGGCGATGAGGCAGGCGCGGCGCAGGCAAAGATGGATGGGCTCAACCAGAAACTATCGGTGCAGGCCGAGATTATCGCGTCCCTGCAAGCCAAACACCAGGAGTATGTCCAGACCAAGGGGGCCGATGCTGAGGCCACCCTTAAGGTCCAGGGCGCTCTAAGCGACGCCATTAAGGACGAGGCCAAATTTAAAGCCGAGATCATGGATGCCCAGAAAGCGATCGTTGCTTATAACAAAAAGCTGGAGGAGCACCAGAAAGAGATACAAAAGACCGGGCAGGAAGTATCCGACCTGGCCGACAAGTACCGGAACGATCTGGCCCAGGCGTCAGCGGACTACTACGAAAAGGTGGCCGCCGCCGAGGCACAGTTAGCCCAGGACACCGCCGCGGCGTGGGATTCTTACAACCAGGCCGTCGACGACCGGATCAAAAAACTACGCGACTTTACCGGCTTATTTGATGAGGTGAAGGCTGAAGGTGTGTCTGGAGACCAGCTGCTATACAACCTCCAGACCCAGGTGTCCGCCATGGCGGCGTGGGAAGAGGCTATGGGCGTCCTCAGACAGCGGGGGATATCCGATGCGCTATACGAGCAGCTGGAGGGCATGGGTCCGTCTGCTGTCAACCAAATAGTGGCGTTGGCCAATATGACCGACGATCAACTCGGGGAATACGTCTACCTCTGGGAATGGAAGGCCCAGGAGGCCAAGGACCTAGCTATCGGGCAGATGGAGGAGACCAAGCGCGAGACTGAAAACAAAATCTCGGAAATGCAGGAACGCACCGCAGAGCAACTTGAGGAATACCGCATCGAGTGGGAGCAGACCCAAACTGAAATCAAGAACCAGACCATACAAGCCCTGACCGAGCTGGTCCAAGTGGCCGGCGAGAAGGGTGGGGAATTTATATCGGCAGTAGTGGCGGCAATCCAGGCAAAAATGCCAGAGCTGCAGGGAGTATTATCCCAGATTATGAGCGCCCAGGGACTAACCGCGCCCGCAGAAGGCGCCCTGTCTACCGGGGAACCGGTTATGGAGGTTGGCTCCGGCCCGACGGACGAGGAGACAATCGCGTCCAGCGCTACCATGAGCGCCGCCGTCCAAGAGAACAATGCCATAGCGACCACCGCCGTGCAGGAACAGTGGGGGAGCACCCGGGATACCATGGCATTAACCCACCAGGAGATACTAGACAACGTAATCGCAAAATGGACTGAAATCGTCAACCAGACCAGAATATTCAACAGTCTAATTCAAGCCGAGTACGAGCAGCACCGGCTCAATACCAAGAAGCTCTTCACCGACATAGACAAACTGGTCCGTGGCATTTACCGCGGGCTGGTCGAGGAGGCCCCGGGATGGGGCAAAAACATGGTTGGCGAATTCATCCGCGGGGTGCGCGACCAATTCGACAATCTGCGGGACACACTTATGGAAATGGCCAACATGGTTGACGCCTACATCGGATTCTCGTCGCCTACCCGGTTAGGACCGGGGGTATATGCAGACGAGTGGGCACCGAATCTCGTCACTATGTTTGCTAAGGGGATTGAGGACACCGTCCCCATGATGCAAGCCAAACTGAGCGATATGTTCAACGTGGGAACCGTGACCATGCAGGGCATGGCGGCAACCGGGAGCAACAACTCTTCCGGCACCACCATATATATGACCGTGAACGCCAGCAACTGGTCTGACATTGAACGTGAGCTGAACCGGCGGGGGGTGCAGATGTGAGCTATGTATTAACCGTCGGGGGAATAGAGAAATCCGTCCAACGGGATACTCTGCGGATTGATAAGGCCCTCACCTACCAGGTGGACACATGCAAGTGCACTATCCTGTCGAGCGCCCAACCCAGCGAGGGGGATGAGGTTATAGTGACCGACTCCACGTTGGGCGTTCTGTTCGGCGGGGTCATAATCAAGGTAAAGCTGAAGAACAAGGATGTCCCCATGTGGGAGATAGACTGCAATGACTACACGGAGCTTTTGGACCGCCGCCTGGTTGTCGAGTCCTATACCAACATGAGTGCCTCCGACATCTTTTTGGACATCGCGTCAAAATACTGCCCCGGCTTCACCGTGAATGGTGTACAACCTGGCGCGCCGATGGTCGAAGCCACCGGTGTAGAGTTTGATTACAAGCCCGTGTCCGAGTGCTTTCGTTGGCTGTGCGACTACGTGGGCTGGCACTGGCAGACCACGGTCTACAAGGATCTACGGTTTTTCAGCACAGAGGATCTTGCGTCCCCCGCCCCTCTGGCACTGATACCCGGCGGCCCATTTCATTTTGGAAGTCATGTCATTGACATCCAGGGCCTGCGCAACCGGGTGTACGTCAGGGGCGGCACGATGCTGACTGACCCGCAGGTGATCCAGTGGAAGGCCGATGGCGTGGCCCGGATATGGCCCCTGCCATGGCCGCCGCATGAAGTGAGCCTGGCCGTGGGAGAGGTGCCTATGTCCGTAGGCGTGGAGAACTTGCACGAAGATGCCGACTTTGACTACATGATGAGCTATGCGGAGAAGTATATAAGATGCAGTAGCCAGACAGCTACGCCGGTAGAAGGGGCCACAATATCACTGACCGCCAAGCAGGATATCCCCGTCATCACCATGTATGAGGATTATGCCAGCCAAACAGCTATTGCCGCTGTACAAGGCGGGGATGGCGTATATGAGCATGTGATTGATGATGATACTCTGACCACCATCCAAGCGGCGGAGGCGGCGGGGCTGGCTGATTTGAGGGAACACGCCAATCCTAAGGTGTCGGGCAGCTTTGAGACTGAATACGTATCGTCGACCCCGCAGGAAGTTGACGCATTTAACGTCGCCGCCATAGGGTTGAACGGCATCGATAGCTACATCCGGTTTGACGAGGCCATACTCCAGAGCATCCCTTTTACGATTGAGTTTTGGGTGAAGCCAAAAAGCCCTACTGCCTTTTCGAGGCTGTTTATACAGGGCTCTGCTGATAGCGCGGTAAATCCCTATGTGTACTACCGCAATAACAAGCTGTGCGTTGGCTACAATTCGACAATGCCCGCGATTGGGGTTCCTATCGTTGACGGGGAGTGGCAGCATTTCGCATGGGTGTATGATGGAGTTGAGCATAAAGGATATATCAACGGCGTTGATGCATCTACCACTCCGAGCGGTACAAACACAGGCTTTACAGGCGGGACATACATTGGTCGGAGAGGATCCGGAAACTACTTCTCTGGCGAGCTGGATGACGTCCGGATCTGGCAAGTAGCAAGAACCCCAGGGCAAATTGCCGACAATTACCGAAAAATGGTTTCCGGCGACGACCCTGACCTGGTAGGTTATTGGAGGTTTGATGGGCGTGATAAAACGCTCGACGAGACGGGCAGAAACGCGGCGGTGGCGAACAACCTTTTAGAAGCGTCATCGCACCCCAACTTGACCGGCAAAAAAATGGCCATTGTCCCGTGGCAACCGGGGCAACTGGTAGATATCCAGCTCCCTGATCGGGGCGCAGTAGGCACGTACCTGATACAGAGAGTGACCCTCAGCCCGGTAGCAGGGATGTGGACATACAGCATCCAGTACGGCGGTAGGCTCTTTGGTATAGCGGACTTCCTCAAGGCCCTGGTCAGTAGCCAGCAGAAGAAGAAAAACATTGAGCCGACTCAGAGCATACAGAAATATGTCTATGGCGAGGAAAGCTTGGGTGTGTCGGACGAGCTATTTACAGCCACGAAAGCTTTACCTTACGTCTATGGCGCCGAAGATGCGATATGTGGATTGGTGGTGTTGAGTAGTGGATAGTTTGAGGCTGAAATCAGAATGGTATTTTGAACACGAAGACGGCTTCATCGAGGGTCCGTATTTTAATTCCTTCTCTCCAGCAGGGCTAGCGAAAATAGCCGAGGGCATCAAAGCACTTGCGGCTCCATACCTGGTAGTGGGCGACGATACAGATGAAGGGTACATCATTACGGAAGCCTTTCGCAAGCCGGTATCGGTGGTGACCCGTGATGAAAATGTAGTTAGGTTCCGGACGCAGCTCCTGACCAGTGAGGGCAACGGGGATCACCAAAAAACCTGCATCTATGTCGAGGCCGCCGACTCCCCGGGGACAGGCGTGATGCTGAACATGCTGCGAGAGCCGTGGTCAAAAACAAACGTAATGATTCTGGCGGTAGAATGCCGCATCACAGTGCAGGGGGTGATATGATGCACGCTTTTAAGGACGGGGAAATAATCGACGAAAACAGCATGAATCAAATGCTGACCCTCCAGCCGTTTCAATTGCTATATGAAGGAGCACAGAGGGCGGCCAAAACCGGTGCAGGAGTGGTCGAAAACAGTCTGGCAAACAACAACTACTGCGCACGGTTTACACTCACTGGTAGCACGGAAATAGGGCGTATTGAGCTTGAGATAGATAAGGACGGAACCGGGGCCGACCTGCTGGCGGAGATCCGATCCGGCATGGTCCCCGGCAGCGGAAATGACGGGACCCTACTCAAACGAGTGGTCGTGCCCAAAGAGTTTATCCCGCTAACAAAATCCTACTGGAGCGTGCCGATCGGGCTCAGCGGCCTAACCTCCGGTGCTCAGTACTGGCTAGTAGTGCAGCGGAATGGCGACGCCACGAACAAGTTAGACTGGGTGGGTGAGTCTGCCCAGGACGCAAGCTATCCAGCCTACTATCGTGTTGGGGATAGCGGCAACTGGACCGCCAACAACGCCCTGCATTTCCGGGTATTCTCCGGGGTTTCTGGCGAGTTGAAGCATAGTATCTATGCTGGGACTGGCTACACCACGGTGGAATACAGCGGAGAAGTCATCTCCAAGGTGTACCGATACCTGCCTCCGGAGGATGGGCCAGACGGCGGTATTAGAGACGTGCTGACATATACGTGGAGTGGCGAGTATTTGGTTGGAGGTGATGTATAGTGTTTGGCATGATGGAGGCATTGCTGAGTTTTTTCCGGCGACAGGTGGGCCTAAGAACCGATGCGGCAGATGCAACGGGGAGTTTGCATGCGAAAACATCTAGCATGGTTGCAAAGCCCATAATCGCCAACGGTAGCGCGGTAAAAAGTGTGCAAAGAGGTACGATTGCTTACACCCCAAACGCCACTGTATCGGCTACGATATCGGCGGTAGACACATCTAAAGCAATCGCAATATTTAATAGTTTTTTTAGTTTTAGTAAGTCTACGACAATTCACTACGAGGTTTATGGCTTTTTGGCTAATTCCACCACTGTGACAATAAAAGCCGATGGTAATGATAACGCGGGAACAGCAGCCTATGTAGTCATAGAATTTTACTAGGAGGTATTAGAGATGTACTATGCACAAATTGACGAAAATGGTATCTGCTTTGCCGTGACGCAAACCTATGGGCCTATACAACAAGCAGACATGATACCCGTAGATAGCTTTGACCAGTCATTGTTGGGACAAAAGCGAGTCGGAGAATCGTGGGAAGTAGTGCCTATTGATCCGGTAGTGCCTGTTGAGCCAAGCCAGATAGCGCAATTGGAGCAAGTCATAGATACCCTGCTGACCGGAGGTGAGACGGTATGACCCATGAAGACCGATTACGGCTGGCCCAAGAAATGAACCGCAAACTGGCCGCCATCAAGCAGGCTGGGCAGATCGCTACCCGCGACCTGATACGGGAGGATAATCTGACAGCCGATGAGATCACGGGGCTGGTGGACCTGTACCCCGCATGGGCAGCAGGCATGAGCTATGCCGCCGATGACTTAATCGCCTACGGTGGCACTCTGTACCAAGTCATCACGGGCCACACAAGCCAAGCGGATTGGACACCCGATGCGGTACCGGCTTTGTTTGTCTCCAAAACTCCTGCCGGGGTAATACCGGACTGGGTGCAGCCTACTGGTGCGCATGACGCCTATAATATCGGGGATAAAGTGATTTTCGAGGGGCGAGTATACCGCAGTTTAATCGACGGAAATACCTGGAGCCCGGCAATATACCCGGCCGGATGGGAGGCAGTATGATAACAATAACCGCCAGAAAACTAACTATACCCCGCGTAGACATGGTGGTAGGCTTCACCGGCGATAACCGTGTTGAAACCAGAGTCTTTGAACTGAGCCGCACCTATGGCGATATCGACCTGGCTGACTTCGACTTCAAGCTTGACACTGAAATCAACGGCGTCAAGAATATTATCGACCTGGACAAATCCGTCACAGAGGACAAAATCACCCTGACCTGGACAGTGCGGGAATCCCACATCCTCTACCCTGGCCGTATGAACATCCAAATCCGGGCGTTTAATTCTGCTGGTGGAGAAAAATGGCACAGTGCCCAGGACTATGTACTAGTGCAGGCCAGTATAAATGCCACGGGGGTACAGTCAGACCCGTTACCGTCCGAATTTATCCAAATGGAGCAAAGGGTAACAACCATGAAAGAGCAGGCTGAGCAAGCTGCGCAAACAGCTACAGAACAGGCGAACATAGCACAAGGTATAGCGGATGAATTTGAGAATGAAACACTACCTGCGGCTATAGCAGCAGTAGAGGCTAAAGTAGATAAAGCTAAAGCAGAAGCTGACCGAGCAGAAGAAGCAAAGGTGGACTTGGCGATAGCTGCGGCCAATATAGCTGCATCTATGGTGGTAGAAGAAGGGCAAAATTGGGAAGAAGAAGTGTTTTTGACAGTAGCTGTGGCTGATATTGTCAGAGCTATGTCGGTAGAAGAAGGGCAAAATTGGGAAGGAGTGAGTACATAAATGAGTCATGGAGTTAGATTTGTCGGGAAAGACCCAGATGGCATAGCAAAAGCTATCTCTGTTAACGACGACGGAGTGCTTCTGGCTGAATTATCGGGAAGTTTGCTGGTAGGGGAGGTTGCGGAGAATCCAACAGCAAATACTATACTGGGCAGAATGAAGAGTTTGGAAAGTAAAATCGATACTTTAGATGTGGTAATAGATAGCATACTTGCAAAGATAATAGCTGCTCCAAGCACCGAAGCAAAACAAGATACTATCATTGGCTATGTTGATGGCGTAGAAGCAGTTCTTGCCAATATATTAGCGAAGATTATAGCTTCCCCGGCTACCGAGGCAAAGCAGACAGCTTTAAACGCACTAATTGGCGAGGTGCAGACCGCTCCAACAGCAAATACTTTGCTAGCAAGACTCAAATCTCTTGAGGACAAGCTTGCGGAAACATTAACTGTTCAACTATCGGGCAGTAAAGTTGAACAAGCATCCGCTCAAGATACTCAAGTTGCTACAACTGCAAAAACCTACACAAAAGCCGCAGGAGCATCACAAATGGAAGTTTACTGCGAAACAGGTTATATCAGAGTGCGTACTGACGGTGAGGCTTGCACTTCAACCACAGGTGAGCCTATTGCCGCAGGATTTGGCTCTGGATGGCAAGCAGACTCGATTTCTGTTTACTTTATACAGGAATCGGTGATAACGGTGGTGAGTCGCTAATGGCATTACAAAGAGATTTATACCGCAAACAATTTGCCAATATTGCAGATGTAAAAGTGCATGATATTTATGGTGCAAGTTGGGACAAAGGCGAATTACCCAATTTGACTCGTACCGATAAGGCGGTAGGTTTAACCGCAAATGTCGGTATAGATGCTCAAGTTGTTCAAAATGACTTTGATAATACTCCGCTTTTCGGCAGTATCAGGGAAGTCGAGGACGCTTATGGCAACAAATTTATGCGGATTCCTAAACTCTATATTAAGAAAACCGATGGAGTAAGCTCAAAGACTTGGCAAGTCAGTCTTACTAAACGCCCCGGATTCTACCTCCCTTGGTGTTTTTGGGACTTTGCAAATAGCAGAGAATTACCCTGTTTTGACTATGGAAAATATCAAGCTAATTTATCTGATGATGGCACAAAACTTGAATCAAAAACAGGCAAATACCCTTTAATGAACAAATGCATCGTTGATTTCAGGGGTTACGCCAATGCCAATAATACAGGTGGCTTATTAGGGTATCAGCAATTAGATATACACGCCGTAGATGTTTTACGGACTCTTGCTTTCATCGAGTTCGCTACGCTTGATATACAGGCAATCATGCAAGGATATACAGCAGGACAATACACGGCTACACATCTAGCAACTGTAACTGAAGAAAATGCCAACCGTATTATTGTAGCAAACGACCATGCCGCCTTATATCGAGTTGGTCAAGCAATCGGCATAGGCACATCGCGAGGGGGCAATCAGATATGTTTTGACCGCACCATTACAGCGATAGAGGATTACGGTGTCGACAATAAGGCAATCAGTTTTGACGGTACGGCAGTAACGGTTACAACTGGCAACATGCTTTATAATAGCGGTTGGAAGTCAGGTGCTTGTGATGATGTAGTGGCGTCAAGTGGTATTCTAACCGCTAATGACGGTAAATATCCTTGTATGTACCGAGGCATTGAAAACCCATTCGGCAACATGTGGCAGTTTGTCGATGGTGTGAATATAACCGATAATCAGGCATGGATATGCAAGGATGCTCGGCAATATGCCAGCAATGTTTTTGCTTCGCCATATGAGCAACTTGGTTATATAAATCACAATGCCGATGGCTACGCACAGGCGATGGGGTATGACGAAAACTACCCATTTGCGGAATTCCCAACGGCGGTAAACGCCAGTTTAAAATATTATAAAGATTATTATTATCAATCAACAGGAGAAAAAATTGCCTTCTTTGGTGGGCGCTGGGATCGCGGGTCGGGTGCGGGGCTTTCGTCCTGGGATCTGCCGTACTTTTCTTTGTCTGTGCATCAGGCCCTCGGCGGGCGGTTAATGAGAAAAGCGGCATAGGAGGTAGAATCATGAAGCCAATAATTTATGCGGAAATACCTGATTTTGACCAGCAAACTCAGGCAGTATTCCAGACTGAACCAGTGGACATGGGAGACCATATTTATTTCGGCGTAGAGGTCAGGGATTTGCCGCCAGATAAAAACGAGGGTGAAATGTTCGAGTAGTTTATGCAACTATCGGTTTAGCGAATATGAAAGATTGACTTGAATTGAAATTGCATGATATGGTACGGTAGTAGCAGGCTAGATCGGGGGTAGCTCCCCTGATCGAAAGCGTCCCCGCAGGCGTTGCCTGCTATCATCATTACTGCGGGAACCAAAAATATCTTGCGGGAGGTATCATATCATGCTACTCAGCCAAGCGTGGCGGCTTTATGCTGCCGACAGACAGATCGAGGGCTTCAGCCCTCACACACTCAAGGGTTATGCAGTCCAGGCCAATATGCTCATCCGATACCTGGGCGACATCGATGTGGGTGAAGTTACCCTGGCGGATCTTAAAGAGTACCTGGTGGAGCGCGGCGGTCATTTGAAGCTGTCCAGCCTGGGTATGAGGATCCGGGTTCTCCGGGCCTTTTTTAGATGGGCTGCCGAGGAGGGTTACTGCCAGGCTAACCCGGCCCGAAAGCTCAGGGAGCCTAAGCTGGGCAAGATCGTACCTAAAGCACTCAGTGAGGAAGACACGATTATACTGCAGGAGGCTTGCAGGTCTCCGCTGGAGCATGCCCTGGTAGAATTTTTCTATTCTACCGGCTGCCGGATCGGTGAGGTCCACCGGCTGAACCGCGGGGCAATCGACTGGGACAACCGCTCCTGTATAGTTCTGGGTAAGGGCAGTAAGGAACGCGAGGTTTACTTCTCAATCAAGGCCGCGATCTGGCTCAAGAAGTACCTGAACAGCAGGAAAGACACAGACATGGCCCTGTTCGTCACAGAACGCAAGCCCCACCGGATGAGCATAGCGGAGATCCGCTATATCATTAAGCGGGTAGCCAAGCGGTCAGAGGTTGAGTCCAATGTGTATCCCCATAAATTGAGGCATAGTTATGCAACCCACTTGCTCAACCAGGGCGCACCGATGGAAGGGATCCAAACACTGATGGGCCACGCGAAGATTAGCACTACTCTCGTGTACGCCAGCCTATCAGGACCCAGGCGAAAAGAGATATACCGAAAATACTTTTAATAACCGACCAAACCACCCTGCGGGGTGGTTTTTTAATGGAAGTGCAGAACAATCGCGGCCATGCCGCTTGAGATATACATTACTGATGAGAGGGGCGTGGGAGATGGAACCTATCACATTGGGAGCCATCGCAACGGTGTGTTCCATTGTATTTGGGTTCGTCGGCTATCAGCGTGGTGTAAAAAAGCAATGTAATGATGAAGGATTGCAAAATGGCGAGTTAAAAGCGGATATTCGCTACATACGCAGCGGCGTGGATGATATTAAGATCGACATGAAAGCGACTGAGAAGCGCGTAGGAGAGCTATCGGAGAGGGTGATCCGAGTCGAGGAATCGTCCAAGCAGGCGCATAAGCGAATCGACGAGCTCAAGGGGGATTGCAAGTGACAAAGGACATCACTTTTTCTAAGTGGATTATCCGCATCGCTCTGATACAGGGCTTTGCGATGATGTGGGCCAGCTACGCGCTGGCTCTGCTCAACCGCGTCCAGATCGCCGAGGCCCTATCCAAAACGGTCTGCATCGAGATTGTAGCCGTGGTCCTTGGGTACTACGCCAAGGCCGGGATGGAAAACCTCAGCAAGAACAACAGTTGGCCGGATAGGCCAAAACGGGTGGGGGTGATACACGATGAGCAACCATAAAGTATACCTATCTGCATCCAATCAGGAAGCCAACATGGGGGCAGACGGCATAACCGAAGAGGCCCGAATGAACCAATTGGCCCATGACGTCGGCGATATCCTGACCCAGCGGGGAATAACCGTCTACTACAATAACCCGAATTGGACCTTAACGCAGATCGTCAACGACTCCAACGCCCGGCAGCCTGATCTACATATCGCCATCCACAGCAACGCTGGGGGCGGGACCGGGACAGAGACCTGGTGCTATGGCATCGATGGCACTGACAGCGCACGGTTCGGGTCATTACTGCAAGCGGCCCTGGTGGGGGCGTTGGGACTCAGGGACAGGGGCATCAAAGACAGCCTCACGCCTGGCCATCGCTGGGCCGAGGTGGTTAATACCAATGCCACGGCGGTGCTGACTGAGGTGTTCTTCCACGACAATCTGAGCGATATCCATGTGTTTAATCATCGCTATCTACAGGTGGTCAATGCCATGGCCGATGCTGTCAAACAATGGTTTAATGTTGCAACTACCCCGGAGCCGCCGCCTGCGCTCAGTGACATAGCGGTACTGCAACAGGCCGGGATCATCAACAGCCCTGACTACTGGCTGGGGATCGCGGCTACCGGGCAGGCTGCCCGGGGTGACTACGTCAACGCCTTAATCCGCAATGTTGCGGACTATGTAAGGAGGTCAAAATAATGGACGTTAGTATTTATCTGCTTTACGGTGTGCCCGTGGTGGGACTGGTTATGGCCCTAGTTAAGATCGCGCGGGAGGTTGGGCTGCCGACTAAGTACGCCCCGGCCCTAGCTATCCTGCTGGGCCTCCTGGGCGGCGTGGGGATAGCTTACCAGAACGGTAACGAACTGATTTCGGGGGCTGTGATCGGGCTCGTGATCGGTGCGAGTGCTGCCGGGTTTTATGATGCCGCAAAGTACAGTGGTGTGATCGGGGAGGCTGAGTAGCAGGGAGAGGCCGAGCCGCTGGCAAGTAGCCCACTGCGGTGGGAATCCTTCCCTCCTTTTTTATAGCGGGGCCGAAGCCCCGCATTTTATTTGAGAGGCCGGGGTTAGTCCCCCACCCGCAGATAAACACCTCCCACTCTCCGGGGCCGAAAGGCCCCTTATTTTTTTTGCTCTTTTGGCACATTCGCTTTACTTTGTGTGCGTAAACCTATATTATAGTATTAACGTATGTAAAGCGAAGGAGGTCAAGGGAATGAAAACACAGAGATTTGGGGTAGAAATAGAAATGACCGGAATCTCCCGGAGCGCAGCCGCGGGCGTAATCGCCAAGCACTTCCATACCACCAAGGAGCACCGCCCGGAAATGGGATACGACACCCGCCGGGTGAAAGACCCGCAGGGTCGGTGGTGGAAGGTGGTCAGCGACGTCAGCATCACACCGCAAAAAGGCGGCACCACACTTAACACCGGAAACAACCGGAATATATACCAAGTGGAAGTGGTTACCCCGATACTGACCTGGGGGGATATCGAAACCCTCCAGCAGGTCGTAAGAGCCCTCCGCAAGGCGGGCGCCAAGGTTAACGGCAGCTGCGGGATTCATATCCACGTCGACGCGGCACCGCACACCCCGACCAGCCTGCGGAACCTCATCAACATTTTCGCCTCCCGCGAGGACATGATTTACAAGGCCCTGGACGTCAAAAATAGCCGGCTGAAGCACTGCAAAAAGCTCCGCACCAAGCTGGTGGACGACGTCAACGGCAAAAAGACGGTCACCTTGGACGACCTGGCCGCCTTCTGGTACGATGGGTCAAACCCGGCGAACGCCCGCTACCAGCACTACCACGACACCCGCTACTGCGGATTAAACCTCCACGCAGTTTGGTACAAAGGCACGGTGGAATTCAGAGCCTTCAACAGCACCCTGCACGCCGGGGAGGTCAAAGCCTACATACACCTAGCCTTGGGGATGAGCCACCAAGCACTCAAGCAGAGAGCGGCCAAACCAGCCAAACCGGATACCGACAACGAGAAATATACCTTCCGGTGCTGGCTCCTGAGACTGGGCTTCATCGGACCCGAATTCGAAAGCACCCGGGAACACCTGACCAAGAACCTGAGCGGAAACGGCGCCTGGAGACACGGGCGCCCCGCTTAAATAGAAGGAGGGAACGAAAATGGCGGAAAGAACAATCATAGCGGATGGCATGACCATCCACGGGGGAACGGTGCACATAATGCGCGCCCTGCGAGAAATCGCATTCGACCAAGGGAAAAACCTGAACGAATACCTGGACATTCTGCAGACCAGACTCAACAACTTTAACGGTCCGGTAGATTTTTCCGGAGACACCATCGAGGCCCGGTGCGATAAAGCGGTTGCCGAGCTGCTGAGAATCGGCATGGCAAAAGAAACCGAGGAGGAGAGCAAATGATAAAACGACTGAGATACTTCTGCTACGGCAGCAACCTGAACGTGAGCCAGATGAAGCAACGATGCCCGGGCGCTCGCCCGATGAGTGCCGCAATCCTGGACGGATACCGCCTGGAATTCCAGGGGAACGCCAGCGGGTGCGGGTACTGCACGGTCGAGCCCGACAAGGGCAAGCGCACCCAGGGGGGCCTTTGGTCCATCACCGAGCAAGACCTTAAACGGCTCGATTTCTACGAAGGTTTCCCGACCCTATACCGGCGCATCAACGTTCCGGTCCAGACCGAGTTTGGGGTGGAGATAGCCATGACCTACCAGATGACGGCGGGGCACCCATTGGCGATGCCCACCGACTGGTACGTCAACGTATGCCTGGATGGCTACGAGGATTTCGAGTTAGACAAGCGGGCCTTCCGGGCAGCGATCCGGAGCACCCGGACGCGGATTGATAAACAACCAGCATTCATGGGATGGCACAAAGGGGGAGCAATCAATGGCAAAAAGAAAAACCAGATTCACCGAAGCGACGCTATGGCCCGATAAGGGCTGGCAGGACCCTTGGGATATGCTCGACGAGATCGAGGCCCAGCAGGACTATTTGAACGACTACCGCTGGCCGTACACCTTCAGGGGGACTACCTCCCTGCTGGGCAGCCAGTGGGATCAGCGAGTAAGGTTCGACGGCCGGGTCTATAAGGTGAACGACACCTTTTTAGCCGGCCCTTTCCCGGGGGACATGGACCGGGCGCAACAGACCGAGAACTTGACATGGCTACTCGACCAGGGGGTGACCCGGATCATCTCCTTAATGGAGCGCGGGGAGCGCGATTGGCGCATGCGCCCGATTAGGGAATACAACCGGGAGGCGAAAGCTCTCGGGGCGAAGCGGGGGATTAAGGTGGCGTGTGACCGGTTCGCAATCCGGGACCTGACGGCCCCCACGGTCAAGCAGACCAAGCGGATATTGAACCGCATCGACCAGGCGTTGACCGATGGGGAGACGGTGTACGTCCACTGCTTAGGAGGCTACGGCCGGACCGGCGCGGTGGTTGGGTGCTGGATAGCCCGCCATGGACTTGGCCAGGGAATCAACGCCCTGGACTACCTGGACTATATTCGGCGCGACGAGGTTACCAAGTGCGTGTCTCCGCAGACCCAGCCGCAGATCGCCCGAGTGATGGGGTGGAAAAAAGGCAAATAATCCGAATCTTTCCCCCTTTTGTGCTTGACTTTACGCGCGCAAAGTGCGACAATGGAATAAATAAACGGGGCTTGACCCCGAAGGGAGGACAATAGGATGGCAAAGGGAAGCAAGCTCATAACCCAGCTCAAGCGGTACATCAACCAGGGCGCGAAAGTTTTAGACCTTAATCTGATCAACACCGGGACCCAAGGCCCCCGGATGCTGGCCCTTTTAAAGGACGCTGGCTACACTACCAAGGATGAGGGATGCCCGCAGCAGACTTGGACGCTGGACGAGAACCTAGCCGGCTGGCTGGCGGAGCAAAAGGCCCTTGATGAAATCGAGGCCCACAACCGGGACATGTACGAGAACCCCGACAGCTACTTTGAGCCCGACGACCCCAGGCGCGCTTGGTAGCGCCTGGGCACATGAGAGGAGGAGAGCAGATGAGCTTTAAAATTATTGAGGCAAACGGAAAAGCACAGATAGTAAGCCCTTACAATCCCGAGTTTGTGGATAAAATCAAGAAGCTGGGCGGTCGCTGGGATAGCGCCGCCAAGGTCTGGACGGTGGATCCCCGCAATGTCGAGGTGGTCCGCCAGGCCATGCGGGAGGTATACGGCCAAGACGATCGCCCAGCCGACCTAGTATCTGTAAAAGTGACAATGCTCAGTAGTAAATCGGAAGGACGCGGCCCGGTCGTAATGCTCGGCCGGACAATAGCCTCCGCATGGGGCCGCGACTCGGGAGCCAGGATAGGCGAAGGCGTTGTTTTTGTAGAGGGCGGAGCCGATTCCGGCGGATCGGTCAAAAACTGGGAAACAGTAGTCACAAAAGGGTCGGTGATCATCATCCACGATGTACCTCGGGCACTCGCCGAGGCGAATCCCGAAGGGCTGACACTGGAAATACTCGCCGAAGAAACGCCAAATTTGGCCGCGCTGCAGGAGGAGCGGGAGCGGCTGCTGGCAAGAGTGGCAGAGATAGACGCAATACTAGCGGGGTAGGACGCGGCGCTCAAGGCGCAGAAAGGAGGAAACGAACATGAGACTTTCTTACAACGTAACAGGCCCTGAACGTAAATCACTGGTCGCAGCCATTAGCCATGAACTTAACGCCCCGACCAATTACCTCGGAGCGCCGACATTCGCCTACGAGGTTGGCGGCTACCACATCGATAAGACTGGCACGGTCATGGGCGAGGACAACCGGGAGCTGGTCGCTAACCTTTGCGGTTTGCACAGCTTCAAGGCAGTCACCGAAGAATACGATGAGCTGGCGACTGGACCCGAAAGCAGCACATACCAAGCGGATCTCAGCGACCGCCTGACCATCGAAATACCCCTTGACGGCTTTACACCTGAAAAACTCGACAACCTCTCCAAACTGGTGAATGCCAAAGCCCCGCTTCTCAAGGCGTCGATCGGAACGGATGACCTGCCGATTAAGCAGACCGCTGACACACTGCAGTTCCCCTGGTTTAAAGGAACGATTGATGCGGAACACACAGAAGCCTACGCCACGCTGATCAGCCTGCTTTGCAAAACTGCAATTGAAAAGAAGCGAATCACGGCAAGAGAAAAAGACATCGACGGCAACCCGAAATACGCCATGCGGTGTTTCCTGCTCTCCCTTGGCTTCATCGGCGACGAGTACAAAGCAGCTCGAAAGATATTACTTTCAAGACTTGAAGGCAATTCAAGCTGGAAAGGCGGCAAGAAAATGGAGGTGGCAGACAGTGAATAGTTTCATATCAAAAGCAGCCCTCGAAGCACGGAGGGTAAGGTACAAAAAAGGCGCGCGTGTTGAACTGATTTCCATGACTGACCCCTACACCAAGCTGAAACCCGGCGACACGGGAACGGTAGACTTCGTAGACGACACAGGCACGGTTTTCATTATCTGGGACAGCGGCTCACATCTCGGAGCGGTTTTTGGCGAGGATGAAATCAGACTGCTTTCCAAAGCCGAGGTTGTCAAAGCACAATGTCGTAAGGTGGCGGCCACGGGGCGCACGAATATGTTCGATACCAAAGCAGTGTTCAAAATTGCGATGGAGATGGGATTCAACGAATTAGCGAACTTCATTTCCACGGACACCAAGCGATATGCAAATCTGATATTGACAGGAGAACTTGAAAATGTGGAGTGAAGGAATTATCTACTGCCCATCGACAGGCAGCAAGTACAAATACTGGGTCAAGCATTATGAGGAAAGCTCTCCGTTCGGTATCGACGGCGGCAAAATCAGTAAGCTGACACTACGCAAGTTCGGCGAGACCCGCGACCTTTGCAGCTATGACAGGGGCTGGGATATCGAACCGGGTGACGAAGTCAAGGCGGTCTACACCATCATCCTCAGCAAGTACAACTAAACACGAAACAACCGAAAGACAGACACCCCGACAAGGGGCTGTCTCTCGTACAGATAGATTTTGATGACTTCTTCGGAGGTCTTTTATTTTGCGCGAAAGGAGGACGACGGTGCCTGATTTCAAATACAAACCAACACCACTCATGCTGCCGACCAGCCGATACGATGTACGTCGAGCGGATTTTGCGGTTAATTTTATATCCATGCTCAAGCACACCACCGGCGAATGGTATGGAAAACCTTTTCAGCTGATGCCGTGGCAGGAGCAAATTATCCGTGATATTTTTGGCATCGTCGGAGAGGACGGTTATCGGCAGTTTCGCACGGCGTATGTTGAGGTCGGTAAGAAAAACGGTAAGTCGGAACTGGCGGCGGCAATCGCCCTCTACCTCCTGTTCGCCGATGGCGAAGCGGGTGCCGAGGTCTACTCCTGTGCCGCCGACATCAATCAGGCGAGTATTGTTTTCAATACTGCCAAAGCGATGGTCGAGCAATGCGGCGATCTGGCAAAGCTGTCAAAACTCGTGCCGTCAACCAAGCGGATTATATTCCCGCACACCAACAGCTTTTATAGAGTGCTGTCCTCGGAAACAAAGTCCAAACAAGGCTTCAATGTTTCCGGTCTTATATTTGATGAACTCTTCGCCCAGCAGACCCGCGAACTGTTCGATACCATGACCAAGTACACAGGTGACGCCAGACGGCAGCCCCTCTACTTTCTCATCACCACAGCGGGCAGGGATAAGACGAGCATCTGTTATGAAATCCACCAAAAAGCTAAAGCGGTTATGGACGGCTCAAAAATTGATCCGTCCTTCTATCCTGCCGTATTCGGCATTGAAGAAGATGACGATTGGAACGACGAAGCCGTCTGGCGACGGGTCAATCCATCCATCGACGTAACGATTCCCTTTGAAACGGTGCAGGCTGCCTATGAACAGGCGAAACAGAACCCCGCCGAGGAGATGCACTTTCGGCAGTTCCGCCTGAACGAATGGTGCAACGCCGATATCAGGTGGATGCCTATGGACAAATGGGACGCCTGCGGCGAAGACATAGACTTCGAAGAATATGAGGGTCGGGATTGCTATTGCGGTCTCGACCTTTCCAGTACCGGCGATCTTACGGCTCTGGTTCTGGTATTCCCACCGTTTGGAGTTGATACCAAATACTCAGTGATGCCGTTTTACTGGCTGCCGGAAGATGTGATTGACCTGCGGACAAGGCGCGACCACGTTCCTTATGCCGTATGGAAAAAGACAGGAGTGTTCAACACCACCGAAGGCAATGTGGTGGACTATGACTACATAGTGGCTTTCATCGCCAAGCTGTCGGAGCGTTTTAGAATTCGTGAAATCGCCTACGACCGCTACGGTGCGGAGAAGATTCGCCGCGACCTTGAAGAACTGGGTGCGGAGCATGGGTTTACGGTGTTTCCGTTCGGCCAGGGTTTCATTTCCATGTCCCCACCTTCAAAGGACTTCTTTCAGTTTGTGATGGAAGGCAAAATACGCCATGGAAAACATCCTGTCCTCGACTGGAATATGGGTAATGTCATCGTCGACCAAGACGCTGCAGGAAACATCAAACCCAATAAAAAGAAATCAACAGAGAAAATAGACGGTGTGGTCGCGCTGATCATGGGACTTGCGAGGGCAACCCTCGGCGGCGGTATCAACGACAGTGTCTATGATGAAAGGGGGTTGTTATTTATATGAGCATATTCTCAGGGTTGTTCCGCTCACGGGATAAGCCTAAAAACCGTGTCGGTGGTGGCTGGAGTTTTCTCTTCGGTGGCACAACCAGCGGTAAGGCGGTCAATGAGCGGACGGCGATGCAGACCTCGGCGGTCTACGCTTGCGTCCGTATCCTTGCCGAATCGGTGGCGGGACTTCCGCTCCACGTATATGAGCGAACCGCCAACGGGAGCAAATCCACAAAACCGTCGCACCCCCTCTACCGGCTGCTTCATGATGAGCCTAACCGCGAGATGACTTCATTTGTGTTCAGAGAAACACTGATGAGTCATCTTTTACTTTGGGGCAACGCCTACGCACAGATTATCAGAGACGGCAGGGGGTTTCCCATTGCACTCTATCCACTCCTGCCCGACCGAATGGCTGTGGATAGAAACGAAAGCGGCGAACTGGTCTACACCTACCAAAGTGACAAGGGTCAGGTCAAGTTACGTCGCGAGAATATCCTGCATATCCCCGGCTTGGGCTTTGACGGCCTTATAGGTTACTCGCCGATTGCGATGGCAAAGAACGCCGTGGGGCTTGCCCTTGCAACGGAGGACTACGGCGCTGCTTTTTTCGCCAACGGTGCGAACCCCGGCGGCGTACTGGAACACCCCGGTGTCATCAAGCCGGAACAGGCCGACAGGCTCAGAGAAAGCTGGCAGTCGCAATTCGGAGGCGCAAATGCACACAAAGTAGCGGTTTTGGAGGAAGGTCTTAAATTCCACCAGATGTCCATACCGCCTGAACAGGCGCAGTTTTTGGAAACACGTAAGTTTCAGATAAATGAAATTGCCCGTATTTTCAGAGTGCCTCCTCATATGGTCGGCGACCTTGAAAAGAGCAGCTTCTCCAACATCGAACAGCAGTCTTTAGAGTTCGTCAAGTATACCCTCGACCCGTGGGTGGTCAGGTGGGAGCAGTCTTTACAGCAGGCTCTCATTCTGCCATCGGAAAAAGCGACGATCTTTATCAAGTTTAATCTCGACGGACTACTTCGCGGCGACTACCAAAGCCGTATGCAAGGCTATTCAACAGGCATTCAAAACGGATTTATGTCGGTCAACGATGTACGTGGCTTGGAGGATATGAATCTGCTGACTGCCGAGGAAGGCGGCGATCTGCACTTCGTCAACGGCAACATGGTCAAGCTGGCCGATGTTGGAGCAGCATACAAACCAAATGAAACGGAGGATACAAGCTAATGGCAAAAAACAAGAAGTTTTGGAACTGGGCGCGTGATGCTGACGAAAGTGGCGAGCGCGTCCTTTACTTTGACGGAGAGATCTCGGATGAGACTTGGTGGGGTGATGAAATCACTCCGGCAATGTTCAAATCGGAACTCTTCTCAGACAAGGGTGACATCACCATCTGGCTAAATTCGCCCGGCGGAGACTGCATCGCTGCAAGTCAAATCTACGCCATGTTGATGGATTATCCGCACAACGTCACGGTCAAGATTGACGGCATCGCCGCTTCTGCGGCAAGTGTCATCGCTATGGCTGGCACGAAAGTCCTCATGGCTCCCACCGCCCTGATGATGGTGCACAATCCACTGACCATCGCCATCGGTGACACGGACGAAATGCAAAAAGCCATCTCCATGCTGGACGAGGTCAAGGAATCCATCATCAACGCCTACCAAGTCAAGACCAATCAGTCGAGAGCAAAAATCTCCCACTGGATGGACGCAGAAACATGGATGAACGCAAACAAGGCGATTGAATTGGGTTTTGCCGACGGTGTGCTGGAAGACAGCAAAAGACATCAAGCCACTCCGACCTATGCGTTCAGTCGCAGGGCAGTCACCAATTCCTTGCTTGATAAGGTAAAGACCAAAGAACAACCGCAACCCGAACCTGAGCCGCAAGGCGTACTCGCTGAGTCGCTTCAAAAGCGGCTCAATTTGATTATCCACTAAATTTATGGAGGTAATGACAATGAATAAAATCCTTGAACTGCGCGAGAAGCGCAACAAAATCTGGAACACCGCAAAGGAGTTCCTTGACCAGAAGCGCGGCGCGGACGGGTTTGTTCCCGCTGAAGCTGCCGCAGAGTACGACAAGATGGAAGCCGACATGGTCGCTCTCGGCAAGGAAATTGAGCGTCTGGAACGCCAGGCGGCCTATGACCTTGAGATGAGCAAGCCTACATCCGCTCCTATTTTGGGCGCGCCGAACAAGTCCACTGAGGACAAGACTGGCCGTGCGTCCGCCGAATACAGAAAAGCATTCTGGAATGCCATGCGCACTCGTGGCAACGAGGGTCTTGATATGAGTGTAAAGAATGCCCTGCAAATCGGCACCGACTCCGAGGGCGGCTACCTCGTGCCCGACGAATTTGAGCGCACGCTTGTGGAAGCCCTCGACGAGGAGAATGTCTTCCGCAGGTTGGCAAACGTCATCACCACCTCTTCCGGTGATCGTAAAATTCCTGTCGTAGCATCCAAGGGCACCGCATCGTGGATCGACGAAGAAGGTACCATCCCCGACAGCGACGATGCTTTCGGCCAGGTGTCCATCGGCGCTTACAAGCTGGGCACGCTCATCAAGGTATCCGAGGAACTCCTAAACGACAGCGTGTTCAATCTCGAAGCCTACATTTCCAGAGAGTTTGCAAGGCGCATCGGTAATAAAGAGGAGGACGCCTTCTTTACCGGTGACGGCTCCGGCAAACCCACCGGCATCCTTGCTGCGACTGGCGGTGCACAGCTTGGCGTAACCACGGCAGGAGCTACCGCCGTCACGATGGATGAGGTGCTTGATTTGTTCTACTCGCTTAAGGCGCCTTACCGCAACAAGGCTGTATTTGTTATGAACGATGCTACTGTAAAGGCCATCCGCAAGTTAAAGGATGGGCAGGGCCAGTATCTGTGGCAGCCCTCCCTGCAAGCGGGTACGCCTGACACCATTTTGAACCGTCCTGTTTACACTTCCGCATATGTACCCACCATCGCTGCAGCCGCCAAGACCATTGTGTTTGGAGACTTCAGTTATTACTGGGTAGCCGACCGTCAGGGGCGTGTGTTTAAGCGACTGAATGAACTCTTCGCTGTCACCGGGCAGGTGGGCTTCGTTGCCACCCAACGTGTGGACGGCAAATTGATTCTGCCGGAGGCTATCAAGGTTCTCCAGCAGAAAGCTTAACGGAGGTGCAATATGAGCTATAACACAAAGAACTATACCGAACAGGGCGGCGAAAAAACCGTTATCGGCGGCACGCTGGAAATCAAAGAGGGAGCCTCGGTAACGGGGCTCTCCGCCGACCCTCTCCTTGTGGCAACTGGGGATACTCTTGGCGGTGTAAAAGCCGCCGCTGCTGGTGAGGATGACACTGTCGAAGTGAAAATCGGCGATGACCATAAGCTGTATGTCCCGACATATCCTACCGATGCTACGGAGTCAGTCTCCGGACTTGTGAAAGCTGCTGCGAATCAAGCTGACAGCATAGCTGAGGACACAGCCACTCTTGTCACGGATTTCAATGCCCTGCTCGCAAAGCTGAAAGCTGCGGGATTGATGGCAGACCAAGAATAATGGAGGTGAGCGGCGATGACGCCAACGGAATTGTTGCCAAAAGTCAAAGAAAACCTAATACTGACACACGCTGATGACGACGATCTGCTCCTGCGCCTCATCGCCGCCGCTGTCAATTATGCCGAGAGCTACCAGCATATTGCGGAGGGCTATTACACCGAAAATTCTATGCCCGCCGCAACTGAACAGGCCGTAATCATGCTTGTATCGAATTGGTACGAATCCCGCGATGGCTCGACTGCCGGTTTCTTTGCCGACAGCGTTCAGGCTTCTCAACAAGTCTGGAATACGGTCAACATGCTTTTGCGTCTTGACAGATTGTGGGGTGTGTAAGCATGGGATACGGAAAAATGAGTACGCCAATCAACATCATCTCAACCGATCCCATCAAAGATGCAGAGGGTTTCGTCACTAAAGGCGACAACATCATCGCTTCGGTTAAGGCATATAAGGAAGTTCGCAACACCACCGCAAAATGGGAACGGATTATTGGGAATGCAGCGTTTTCAAGCGTAACAGCGATGTTTCGCTTCCGCAAAATTCCGGGCTTAACGGTCACGACTTCACACTTTATCTCCGAAGCTGATGGCCGCTATAACATTATTAACGCGGAAGATGTACGTGGACGCGGGATGTATATCGAAGTGTTGGCGGAGAAATTGGAAGGGACGGTGAGGTAATGGCAAAAATCGAAATGAAAATGCCGGAGGAATTCCTCTTAAAACTCTCTCGCCTTGGCAATAAAACGGATGAAATTATCCCCAAAGTGCTGGAAGCAGGCGGTGAAGTCGTTCTTTCTAAGGCAAAAAGCAACCTCTCCTCTGTAGTCGGGCAAGGCACGAAAACAAAGAGTCGTTCCACAGGTGAGTTGGAAGACTCTCTCGGTTTGTCGCCTGCGAAGCAGAAACGGGACGGCTCAGGCTGGGATATCAAAATTGGTTTTGCCGAGCCAAGAAGTGACGGCGACAGTAACGCCAAAATCGCTAATATTCTCGAATACGGTAAGCACGGTCAGCCGCCGAAACCCTTCATGAGACCAGCCCGCAGACAATCGAGGAATGCGGCTATTGAAGCGATGAAGGAAAAATTCGACCAGGAGGTGGAGCGCATATGAGCATTTTGCAGGAACTGAACGCGCTGCTCTCTCCTCTACTACCGGTGGAAACGGGCATATTCAGCGGTGTTGCACCCAACGAGTATCTTGTTCTCACACCGATGACGGATGAGTTTGCCTTGTTCGGGGATAATACACCGCTTATTGATGTGTCCGAGGTGAGGATATCCCTGTTTTCAGAAGGCAATTACATCAACCGGAAAAATCAGATTACCGCCGCCCTGCTTGGTGCGGCGTTTACGATAACAGATCGCCGCTACATCGGCTATGAGAACGATAGCGGCTATTATCATTACGCCATCGATGTGGCGAAAGAATACGAAACGGAGGAAATATAACATGGCTACAATTGGTCTTGATAAACTCTACTACGCAACAGTCACCGAAGCGCCTATTACGGGTCACGAGACCTACGACACTCCGGTAATGCTGGCTAAGGCAATCTCAGCTGAATTATCTATCGAACTTGCGGAAGCGACACTCTGGGCGGACGATGGTGCCGCTGAAATCATCAAGGAATTCAAAAACGGTAAGCTTACCCTTGGTGTGGATGACATCGGAAAAACCGTCGCCGCAAAGCTGACAGGAGCGACCATGGATGAAAACGGCGTTCTTATTTCGGCTTCAGAGGACGGTGGCGACCCTGTTGCTATTGGATTTCGGGCAAAAAAAGCGAATGGTAAGTACCGCTACTTCTGGCTTTACCGCGTGAAGTTCGGCGTTCCGTCCACCAATCTCGCCACCAAGGGCGATAGCATCACCTTTTCCACACCGAGTATTGAAGGTACTGTTTCCCGCCGCAATAAACCGGACGGCAACGATCGTCATCCTTGGAAAGCGGAAGTTAACGAAGATGATGTGGATGTGCTACCAGGTGTGATCAGCGGTTGGTATACAGAAGTGTACGAACCTGACTTTGACACGGGTTTGGAGGGTTAATGCATGGATAACGAACGAAGTGCCGTCATCAAAATCGGCGATGAAGATTATCAGTTGATTCTGTCCACCCGTGCTACAAAGGAAATCGCCAAACGCTACGGCGGACTGGATAACTTGGGTGATAAGTTAATGAAGTCAGAAAACTTCGAGATGGCGCTGGACGAGATTATTTGGCTGATTACGCTCCTTGCTAACCAGCCCATCCTCATCCACAACCTGCGCAACAAGGAAAACCCGAAAGATCTACTGACCGAGGAAGAAGTGGAATTGCTCACCTCACCACTTGAACTGGCGGCGTATAAGTCGGCAATTACCGAGGCGATGTTCAAAGGGACGGCTCGTAACATCGAAAGCGAGGATGGCGAACCAAAAAACGCCGAGGTCGGGTAAGCGACGATGAGTTGTTTACCCGACTTTTATATTACGGTACGGTTCATCTGAATCGCTCCGAAGAGGAAACGTGGCTCACCCCGATAGGGCAATTGCTGGACTTGTGGGAATGCCATCGCCAGTTCCTCGGAATGACCAAACCAAAGCACGAACAGTTTATTGAAGATGTCATCCCTGATGGCATCTAATTTTTTTGAGGGAGGAGGTGTTTTAAGTGGCTGATAACTTCGGGTTGAAAATAGGCGTCGAGGGCGAAAAGGAGTTTAAAAGCGCACTGCGAGATATAAACCAGTCGTTCAAAGTACTGGGTAGCGAAATGAAGCTGGTAACGAGCGAGTTCGACAAACAGGATAAATCCATAGCAGCTACTGCCGCTCGCAACGAAGTCCTCAATAAAGCGATCGATGCCCAGAAGGACAAAATCTCCACCCTTGAAGCCGCTCTTCGAAACGCCTCCGACAGCTTTGGTGAAAATGATCGGCGCACTCAAAACTGGCAGATCGCTCTCAATAACGCCAACGCGGAACTGAACAACATGGAGCGTGAATTGGAAGAGTCAGCGGAAGAAGCCGACGACCTTGGCGAGGAACTGGAGGACGCTGGCGACAGCGCCGAAAAATCCGGCGGAAAGTTCGAGAAGCTGGGCGGCATCCTCAAAGGCATCGGTGTGGCAATGGGCGCGGTGGCTGTTGCCGCCGGAGCCGCAGCCGTCAAACTTGGCAAAGAAGTCATATCCGCCTATGCGGACTACGAACAACTGGTCGGCGGCGTGGATACCCTCTTTGGTGAGGCATCGCAGTCTGTTCAAGGGTATGCCGAAAATGCCTTCAAGACCGCCGGTATGTCCGCCAACGAATATATGGAAACCGTCACGGGCTTTTCGGCAAGTCTTATCCAGTCCCTCGGCGGCGATACCGCAAAAGCAGCGCAGGTTGCGGACATGGCGATTACGGATATGGCCGATAACGCCAATAAAATGGGTACGGACATCGCATCCATCCAAAATGCCTATCAGGGTTTCGCCAAGCAGAACTACACGATGCTCGACAACCTGAAACTGGGCTATGGCGGCACAAAGTCTGAAATGGAGAGGCTCTTGGCTGATGCCGAAAAAATCTCCGGTATTAAATACGACCTCTCTTCATTTTCCGATTTGACCGAAGCAATCCATGTCATTCAGACCGAAATGGGGATCACAGGAACGACCGCCTTGGAAGCCACGGAAACAATAACTGGCTCTATGGCGGGAATGCAATCGGCTATCGGCAACTTGATGGCGGGTTTGGGTAATGCCAATGCTGATGTAGGACTTTTGATTGGTAATGTGGTCGAAGCGTTCCAGAACGTCGTGAAAAACATTGTTCCAGTTATTGAGAATATCGTAAGAGCACTGCCGCCTGCCCTTGACGGGATACTACAGGCAATCGGTGATTTGCTTCCGACTCTGCTCTCTACGGTAGTCGATCTTTTCACACAGGTGCTGACAACGATTTTGACGCTTTTGCCCGAACTCATCCCCGCCGCCGTGGATGCTGTTATGACCATTGTGGGTGCGCTGATTGATAATCTTCCATTACTTATTGATGCAGCGGTTCAATTAGTGACCACTCTCGTTACAGGCATCGCCGATGCACTTCCACAGTTGATACCGGCGGCGGTGAACGCTGTGATCACAATCGTTCAAGGCTTGATGGAAAGCCTGCCTATGATACTTGATGCCGCCCTTCAACTGATTCTTGGACTGGCACAGGGAATCCTGGATGCACTGCCCCAATTGATCGCTGCTCTGCCCGCTATCATCCTCGGCATTGTAGATTTTATCATCGGGGCTATTCCGCAAATTATTGATGCTGGGATTCAGCTACTGGTGTCCTTAGTAGACGCCTTGCCTGAAATCATCACGGCAATTGTGACGGCTATACCGCAAATTATCGAGGGTTTACTTACAGCGATCCTCGGCTCTATTCCCCAGCTTATTGACGCCGGGATTCAGCTGTTAATATCGTTGGTTCAAAACCTGCCGCAGATTATAACTGCCGTCGTAGCGGCGATACCACAGATAATCTCATCGCTTATTACGGCGATTATCGGGAGCATCCCGCAGCTTGTGGGAGCG